>Ga0208113_1000330_pt1 | contig 24266 bp, 30 predicted proteins | sample Knorr_S7_td_NADW_FD_185598 | JGI IMG/M metagenome (GOLD analysis project Ga0208113, IMG submission 185598) | Marine microbial communities from Southern Atlantic Ocean transect - Knorr_S7_td_NADW_ad_2505m_LV_A (SPAdes) (version 2) | ecosystem: Environmental > Aquatic > Marine > Oceanic | place...
GAGCCTGAAATGGAGGGAATGGATGAGCTATTCGGAGAAATCGAAGAAGAAATTATTATTGATTCTATTCTTGAAGCATTTGACGAGGGAGAAGTTCTAGTTGGTTATTTCAGATATGGTTCTATTTTGTTAGAATCTCTTGAAATTACTATTGATGGTGAAATTGGAATTTACATTGCTCAAGAAGGTAGTATGAAATCCAATGTTCATTCTTTAATTCCATTTAATGCGGGTAACAAACCTGGCGCAATATTGCTCATAAATGAAATTCTTGACGACAAAATTCAGACTGAAATAGCGTATTCTTATGGCAGTTTCCCTTCTGCTAATATTGAACTTTTTGACAATATTTTCGACGATACTCAATTCTGGATTCCTAGTGATGAAATTATTTCACAGCTATTTGATTGGCCACATTATCAATATCGCATTAATATTCTTGATATGTGGCGAGTTTTATTTGAGGGTTAGTCTATGATCGATTCCATAATTACTTCTCTTACTGATTTTTTAAATAAGTTCAATAAAAAAAATGTTACAGTTTTATTTTTATTGTTAGTATTTTTATCTGTTTATTCTCTACGAGCAAATGCAATGAACTTAAGTAGCGAATACGCTTCCGATTTGGAATCTGCTATTCAAAATATTCCACAAGATCAACTTTACAATACAACCTTTCTCACTGATGTTCCAGTATCAGTTTTTACAATTGAAGAAAATGAAAAATCCATTGTTATAACATATGTTACACTTGTTAACTTAATTTCAGGTGAATTTATAATAGACCTTAGTAATAACGATGAATTTAATTCCGTTGTCGTGGAACATTATTTTTTACCAGGTCCCTATAAGGTGTTTGTTACTATTGAAAATGACGTCTTATTCTTATCATACGAACGTGATATCAGACTACGAAGGTGATATCAGAATATAATTAACAACACTTTATTTGATTTGTATAATTCATTAAACTATTTCTTAACACTTTTGTTAATATGGTCTATTATTGTTTCCATTGAAGTACCTGGTCCAAAATTGCCCGATATGCCTTGATTCTCTAGTTCATTTTTATCCTCTTCTGGTATTATTCCTCCTCCTATGATTGCAATATCATTGACGCCTTTGTTTTCTAGCTGTTTTTTTACTTCTGGAAATGCTGTTAAATGTGCTCCATTATGCGAACTTAGTGCTATTACATCTACATCTTCATCTATTGCTATTTGAGCTACTTTTTGCGGTGTTGGAAGAAGACCGCTATATATCACTTCCATTCCTGCATCTCTTAATGCCCTGCAAAGAATTAGTATTCCTCTATCATGAGCATCTAATCCGGGTTTTGCCACCAAAATTCTTATTTTCTTTCCTGACGACATTTATTTTCACAGATTAATTCAATTAAAATATAGAGGGTTCGGTCCATTCACCAAATACATCTCTTCCAATATCCATAATTTCTTGTAATGTGGCATATGAATTTACTGCTTCTAGAGTAGCATACATACAATTCTCATTTTCATTTGAATAGGATTTTCTTAAACGTTCTAAGGATTCTTTAACTTTGTTATTGTCTCTCTCATCTTTTATTTTTTTCAATCTGTTAATTTGAATTTCCTGTGCTTTGAGATCTACTTTTAAAGTATCTATGGGTTTATCCTCTTTTTCATTATATTTATTTACGCCTACAATTATGTCTTGGTCTTTTTCAATTTTTAATTGTGTTTTATATGCCGTTTCTGCTATTTCTTTTTGTAAATATCCATTTTTAATTGCATTAACTACGCCGCCCATTGAATCAATTTTGTCAAAGTATTGATATGCTTGTTCTTCCATTTTATCAGTTAACCATTCTATATAATATGATCCGCCTAATGGATCTGCTGTAGATGTTATTCCTGTTTCTTCCGCTATTATTTGTTGTGTTCGGAGAGCTATTTTTACAGCATCTTCCGTTGGTAGTGCCCAAGCTTCATCATATGAATTTGTATGTAGTGATTGCGTACCTCCTAAAACCCCTGCTAATGCCTCTATTGTAGTTCGAATAATGTTATTCATTGGTTGTTGCCAGGTTAGTGATGCACCTGATGTTTGTGTGTGAAATCTTAATAATAATGATCTTTTATCTTCAACTCCGTATTTTTCTTTTAATACAGTGGCCCAAATTCTTCTGGCCGCTCTAAATTTTGCTATTTCTTCACAAAAATTCATACAACAATTAAAGAAAAACGATAAACGTGGTGCAAATTTTTCAATTTTTAATCCTGCCTGTTGTCCTAATTCAAGATAAGTAAATCCGTTTGCTAGTGTAAATGCCAATTCTTGAACTGCATTTGATCCTGCTTCTCTAATGTGATATCCACTTATACTGACATAATTCCAATTTGGCATTTCTTTTGTACAGTATTCCATCATATCTTTAATTATTCTCATGTGTGCTTCAGGTGGATAGGCCCATTCTTTTTGCGCAATATATTCTTTGAGAATATCCGTTTGCACCGTTCCTCTTAATGTATTAATTTGTATGTTGTTCTTTTTTGCAACAGTGGCATACATTGCAGTGAGTACTGATGCAGGCGCATTTATTGTCATAGAAGTACTTACTTTATCTAATGGTATTCCATCTAGTAATATTTCCATGTCTTTTAATGATGATATATTACAGCCACATTTGCCTACTTCACCAGCACATCTTTCATTATCAGCATCATATCCATACAGAGTAGGCATGTCAAATGCAATACTTAGACCTGTTTGACCATGTTTGACGAGATATTTCAATCTTTTATTCGTATCATTTGGTGTACCAAATCCTGAAAACATTCTCATTGTCCATTTTTTACCTCTGTACATATCTGGATACGGTCCTCTAGTGAATGGATAAGAACCAGGAAAATATTGATTGGAATAATCGCTTGAATCTAGCGGAGTGTAAATTGATTTTATTTCATTATCGAAAGTTGTATTTTGGCTAGTAAACTGATTAGATTTGTCTATCCATGGTTCGAAAATATTTTTTTCCCATTCTGAAAGCTGATTCTTTAATTTCTCAAATGATTCCTTATTTATAGTACTGTTATTCGCTTGATTCTTTTTTGTAATTTCTTCTAGTTTATATTTCCAATAATTGTTTATCTTGAGCAAATTTGATCTTAATTCATAGTCATATTTTACGTTTTATTAATTTTTGGAATAAATAAATAAAAAATCGTCAAATATCTAATTTTTTATACATAAAATGTAATAATAAATACTTTGTATACAATTAACAGGAAGCCTTTGATTAATCAGGACCTAATCAATTCTATACTTTCAGGAGATCACCGAGGATTAGCAAAAAGCATTTCAATGATTGAAGATGACGATCCTGAAATTATGGATATTTTATCTAAAATTTATCATAAAACAGGACGAGCGTTTGTTATTGGTATAACTGGGGCTCCAGGAACTGGTAAAAGTACTTTGATAAATAAATTAATATCGACTTTTCGAAAACAAGATAAAAAGATTGGTGTTATCGCAGTTGATCCAACTAGTCCTTTAACTGGTGGTGCTCTGTTAGGAGATAGACTAAGAATGAGTGATCATTACTTGGATTCAGATGTTTATATACGTAGCATGGCTTCTAGAAATAAACTTGGTGGGTTATCTAAAGCTACGCAACGAAGCGTTTCTATATTGGATGCTTCTGGCCTTGATATTATTATTGTGGAAAGCGTTGGCACCGGTCAATCCGAAGTTGATATTCTTAAAATAACTGATGCGGTAGTTGTTGTATTAATGCCTGAACTTGGCGATGATATTCAAATTATTAAAGCAGGAATTATGGAAATTGGTGATATATTCGTCGTTAATAAATCTGATTTACCGGGTTCCGATAAAATGGCTAGTAAATTAATTCATGGTATTGCTCATGTAAAAAAAGACGGTTGGACTCCTCAAATTGTCCAAACACAGTCGTTAACTGGAGTTGGAATTGATAAGTTGATTGATTCAATTAACATTCGTCAAGATTTTCTCAAAAATTCAAAAAATTCTTTAAAAATTCAAAGACAGAAAATAAAAAATCAAATTACCGAAACCATAATGTCTGATATTCAAGAATTATTTCAAAATCAAATATTTAACCATTCAGAAATGAATGCTTTTGTAGATCAAGTTATTAACAAAGAAATTGACCCAGAATTAGCTGCAAAACGTTTATTATTGGATTTTAAAAAACGTATTGCTTAATCGCCTCTATCTAAAATTCTAGAAAGCAATGCAATTATTTCTACTATTCCTTGATTATTCACTGATGATACGGGAATTAATTCATCAAATAAATCTGATTCTAATAAATTCCTTGCTATTCTGCTTGTTAAATTATATATTTCTCCATCTTCAGGCAAATCATTGAATATTTCCGTTGGATCATCTGCCCATTTTAACAAATTATCATCTTTAATTAAGTCTTGTTTAGATAACACACAAATTTGTGGTATTTTGAGTTGAAGCTTAATTGAATTTGCTAGTAACGCTATTGAAACAAAATTTTCAGGTTTGGATATTAATGTTGAATCACACAGAAAAATATTTACTTTTTCCTGATCATTTATGTTTTGTACAAAAAATGGACCGCTCGTTCTAAATGCAAAAAGCTCTATTTGCCCTGGCGTATCAAAAAATACATAATCTGGATTATATGTTTGAATTGTATCATTTATTTCATCTATTTTTAAAGCAATTAAATCTGCAGCTAAAATTACTGCTCCATTTGGTCCTAAATTATATTTATCCATAATTTCGTTTATGCTGATAAAATCTCTAATATCTATATCTGCTGAATAGGGTAAATTATTAACTCCTGGATCTAAATTTACTACAATTACTTCTTTATTATTCTCTAAAATTGTATTTGCTAAAATTGAAGTTAATTGACTTTTTCCTGAACCAGCTGTTCCAGTTAAAAAAATAGAATTCATTATACTTTTATTAGATTTAACTTTTATAAATATTGAACAAAAAGGTTAACAATTTTGTATATTTATTTGTATTATGAGTTTTCCAAATAATTTCAATATTATTAGTGTTGGAAATGAATTACTTAATGGGCATACACTTAATACAAATTTACAAATTCTTTGTAAATCAATTGAAAATATAGGTGGTTATGTTTCACGCGCATATATAGTTAAAGATGATTTTGATGAAATTTCTTTTGCATTAAATAACTCCATTTCGGATGATTCATTCTGGATAATTTTTTCAGGTGGATTGGGTCCTACTTATGACGATATCACTATTGAAGCAATTAGTAAATCATTAGATTTACCTCTAAAAATTAATAATGATGCTTTAGATATGATAAAAGCTTATTATGATAAACTTTTAAAAACTAAAATTATTTCAAATTATCATTTAACTACTGCTAGAAAAAAAATGGCATTATTCCCAATTGGTGGAATTCCTTTAAAAAATAATATTGGAACTGCACCTGGCATGTTGTTGTCTAATTCTAATAAAAAGATAATTTGTTTACCAGGCGTTCCTGTTGAAATGCAAGATATTCTAAATTCTGAAGTTATTCCTTTAATTCAAACAAAGATCATTAAAAAATTTAAAAAAGAAATTATTGTTCCTTTAAATGGTTTTATTGAATCTGATATATCGCCAATTTTGCAGTTACTTAATTCTAAATATCCAGATGTTTATATCAAATCTCATCCTAAAGGATTTAATGAAGGCATCTCTGAAATTCAATTAGTGATTTCATCTGTTACAAATAGTTTATCGAATTCTTCTTATAGAGTTAATCAGGTTCTTGACCTTTGGAATGAAATGATTAAAAAAAATTAATTATAATTTTATTTTTTTGAAAGCCACCATTTTAAATAATCATTATCTCGTTGTGAATTTTCTTTTTCTTTATATTTTTCATCTTGTTTTTTATCTCTTAATTTTACAATTTCATCTCTATTTACAAATATTCCACAGTTTTTACAAAAATATTTTCTAGTTACATAATCAAATGTTAATTCTTTTTCACATTCTGGACAATCAATTGCTGACATGATTTATATTTAATTTTATTATTACTAAAATTAATAGATTTGTATATGCTATTTTTTTTGAATGTGTAAACGTAATATTGATATATAGCTCCTTTGAATGATTGTTTAATATTTACTATATTTATTGTTTAATTGTAGATTAATTTCACATATTCCTGTATGAACGTAATATTAATATATGACTACTTTGAACGATTGTTTTATGGATGCTGGAAATATTACATGGCTTTTAGTAGCCTCTGCAATGGTAATGTTTATGACTCCAGGTTTAGCATTTTTTTATGGCGGCCTAGTCAGATCAAAAAACGTGTTATCAATTATGATGCATTGTTTTACAATATTGGCAGTAGTAAGCATTACTTGGATTCTTTGGGGTTATAGTCTTGCTTTTGGTTCATCATATTTTGGACTTATTGGAAGTCTAGAACACTTGGGATTGAACGGAGTAGTAGGCGCCGAAGCTCAAACATTTATGGTATTTCAAATGATGTTCGCTATTATAACTCCTGCTTTAATTGTCGGAGCTATTGCTGACAGATTCAAATTTACTAGTTTGATTGTTTTTGTTATACTTTGGTCCACATTTGTTTATTCTCCAATTGCTCATTGGGTTTGGGCTGAAGGTGGCTGGTTGTTAAATATGGGTGCATTAGATTTTGCTGGTGGAACAGTCGTTCATATGAGTTCAGGTTTTTCTGCTTTAGTTGCAATACTAGTTGTTAGGAAAAGAAAAGGAAATCTAAAAAATATTGTGCCTCATAATGTTCCTTATGTATTATTAGGTACTGCGATGTTGTGGTTTGGCTGGTTTGGTTTTAATGCTGGTAGTGCATTAGCAGCAAATGATCAAGCAGTTAGCGCATTTATCGTTACTAACACTGCAGCAGCTGCAGGAGCATTAATGATGATGTTTTTGAGTTATCGTTCAACTGGAAAACCTAGTCCTGTTATGTTTGCAGTTGGGGCAGTAGCAGGATTGGTCGCTATAACACCTGCATCGGGTTTCGTTGGTCCTATGGCTGCTATATTAATTGGTGCTGGCGTTGGTCTTATTTCCCATTTTGCAATTGCATTTAAGAATAGTAAAGGATGGGACGATGCATTAGATGTTTGGGCTGTTCATGGAGTGGGTGGCCTTTGGGGTGCATTAGCTACTGGATTATTTGCATCAGCCGCTATTGGTGGCACTGATGGTGTATTTATGGGAGGGCCTATTTCTGTATTTACTACTCAAATCATTGCAAGTGTAGCAACAATAGCTTATGCAGGAATATTGACATTTATCATTCTCAAAATATTAGATCAAACTCTTGGTCTTGCAGTCAAGCCTTCTGAAGAAGACGATTTAGATAAAGAACTTCATGGAGAACGTGCTTACGCATAAATAAAATGGGTATAACAATACCCATTTTTTCATTTTTTTTATGCTATGGTTATTAACTAATAGTTGCTTCTTTTACCTGAGTTTAATTGTCTGATTGGTTGGTTCTAGCTGGTCCTGCATCCAAAGACTTGTCATTTTCCCTTTCTAAATCCCTTGATCTTGATCTAATTGAAGTTGAATCCAGATCATTTCCTGATGGAGAGAGAAAAGTACGTCTTCAACATGATGTCAAAAATAAGAATATTATATTAGTTCAAAGTTTACATCCGCCTATCGACGCACATTTAATGCAATTATTATTTACTATTCATAAACTTACCGAGGAAGGGGCCAAAGTTTTGGCATGTGTTCCTTATCTTGCTTATGCTAGACAGGATTTAGAATTTCAAAAAGGAGAAGTAATTAGTCTTAGTGTATTGTCACGATTATTCAGATCTGTTGGAGTTAGTTCTCTTGTCACGGTTGATATTCATAGCAGTCAAGGTTTGGGTTATTTTTCTTTTCCAACTTATAGTGTTTCTGCTATGCCACTACTTGCAAATTATGCTAAAAATAATTTAAAATTAGTCTCTCCTCTTGCGGTATCGCCTGATTTTGGGGGTTCTGCTAGAGTGGAAGCTTTTGCCAAAATTATGGATATTCCTAGTATATCTCTAAAAAAATCTCGGAATCGAAATACTGGCGAAGTAATAATGGAAAAAAGTAATATAGAAGTTACTGGTCGTGACATTTTATTAATTGATGATATGATTACTACTGGTAATAGTATTGTAAAAGCCGCAAATTATCTCAAGAAATTTAATACTGGTAAAATATATGCACTTTGCAGCCATGCAGTCTTGATTGATGCAGCATCTTCAATCATTCAAGAAGCAGGCGTAGAAGAAATAATTGCTACAAATACTATTCCTTGTAATGTGAGTAAAGTTGATATCACCCCAATTCTTACAGAACACTTTAAAACAATCAGATAAAGAACTCGTTAAATTCTTCTTTATTTTTTCTGGCGATCTTCCTAAATTAGGTTATAGTGAACTTAAAGCTATTTTTGAAATCTATAATATCGATTATGATGTTCTTTGGCTAGAAAACCAATTTTGTTTAATTTCATTTAAAAATTTTGATGAAAAATATTTAATATTTTTTAAACGATTAGCTTATTGTAAAACTTTTGCACAATTGATTTTATCTTTTTCTGAAGATGAATCTGAATTATATATGACTTCATCAATACATGATTATTTTAATTCTACAAAATTATTTTCTGTAAGACGTATTAGCGTTAACACTAAGAAATTAGATATTAATTATGAATCTATTATTGGTTCTAAGATTAAACAATTATTTCCTAAATTTATTGTAAATTTAAATGAACCTGAACTTATTTTTATTATATTCTGTATTAAAGATAACATTTTTGTAGGTTTAGAATTATATGATCATTCAAATAGATGGAATGATAGACGGCCTCATTCAAGACCTTTTTTTCTTCCATTTTCTTTATATCCTAAACTTTCTCGTGCATTAGTTAATCTAAGTCGTATCAAAGAAGAACAGCTGTTGATTGATCCCTTTTGCGGAACTGGTAGTATCGGCGTAGAATCATGTCTGATGAATATTAATTTTATTGGAATTGAACTCAAACATTGGATTTGTATTGGCGCTTCAAAAAATTTTTTACATTTTAATCTTAAAAACTGGTTCATCTTTCAGGCAGATTCATTAAAAATACCCATTTCTAAGGCTAATTCTGTCGTTACTGACCTTCCATATGGCATAACCTCTAGTAATATATATAAAAATCATGAAGATTTTTTAATTAATATTTTCAGTGAAATTTCTTCTCTTTTATCCAAGGGATCATTTTTTGTATTTATGTGCCCAAAATCTTGGAAAGTTCCATATACAAATAATTTTGTTTTATTTGAAAAACATGAATTATTTGTGCATAGAAATTTAACTAGAGTTATTAATGTAATGAAACGTTGCTAATTACTTATTTATTGACATTATTGGTTCAATATATTAAATTTATATGGAAAAAACGACCAATTAATAATAATCTATTATTATATTATATTGGTGTATGGCATTGGTCGAGATGAAAATTATTCTTCTTGGAACTGCAGGTGCAATTCCTTCTTCTACTCGTAAATTAATTTCTACTCTAATTGTTCGAGATGGCGAACTCTTTTTTTTTGATGCGGGAGAAGGCATGCAACAAACTTTAATGAATTTAAAAATTGGTCTGAATAAGACTACTAGAATCTTTATTACTCATATGCATGGGGATCACATTTTTGGATTGCTTGGTTTAATTCAAACAATGTCTCTATTAATGCGAGATAAGCCAATTTACGTATATGGGCCTTCAGGAATTAAAAAATTTCTAAAAACTAATATTAAGAATTTAGGAATTATTCTAAATTTTCCTCTTCTGATTCAAGAAATAAAGGAAGGACTAGTTATTCGAACAAACGAATTTAAAATATATGCAAAAAAAGGTAATCATTCAAGAACTAATTTTGCTTTTACACTAAAAGAAAATAATCGTCCAGGGATATTTTATCCAACTAAAGCTAAAAAACTTTGTATACCTGAAGGTAAAAAATGGTCAGTTTTACAAAAAGGAAAACAAATTCGATTTAATAAACAAATTATCAAGCCAAATCAAGTTCTTGGAAAATCACGCCCTGGTAGAAAAATTGGAATTTCAGGTGATACTCGACCTACAAATAAATTAATAAAATTCTTTTTAGATTGTGATGTTTTGATTCATGAATCGACTTATTCACAGCAAGATAGATTATTGGCCAAAGATAGATTTCATAGTACTTCTGTTGAAGCTGCCCAAGTAGCTAAAAAATCCAAAACAAATCTGCTAATTTTGACTCATTTTAGTTCAAGATATAATGAAATAAATTCATTGGAAAAAGAGGCTAGACAAATTCATCATAATACTATTGCAGGTAATGATTTGATGAGTTTTATATTGCCGTATCCAAATGAAAAACGAATTAATTCTTCTTACGTTTTGGCGCAATCCAGTCAATAAAATTTATGATACTATCTGATGTTATAGTGATTGTTATTGGGCCTAATGACGATTCATTTTCATTTTCACAAATAGCTAATGATTTTACATAAGCAGCTTGTTTATTGTATAATATGCGTGTTGAATTATTTGTAACATTTCTTTTCAACATTCTTCTAGCTGCAGCGATATTTTGTTTAATTCTTAAACTTTCATAAATGATTAGTAAATCTTTATAATTCTTTGAATTGCCAATTATTTTTCCATTTTCATGTTTTAATTCAATATTTATGAGATTAGTTATGGCATGTTTTACTTTATTAATTTCTTCTGATTGATTTATCTTTGATTCAATGGATATATTTACTAAATGTGGAAAATTTTCCATCCAATCACTTTTTAATTAGTTTAAGTAAAATCTGTTTTGATTTTATTTTAAATTCTTCCTTTGTAAGCCCACTGTTATTTATTTTAATATCTGGTATTTCTAGGACTTTATCTAATCCTATACTTATTTCATTTTCATCTCTTTTTCTAAATGATTTTTTATCTAATGGCGCATCTTTTCTTCCTCTTCCTATTAGAAAATTCATTCTTCTTTCAGTTGTATTTGTAATTAATATTGTAATTACTTTACCAATTTTTTGAAATTCTTTGATTTCTTCTATGTTTCTTATTCCATCGATTATAATATGTTTATTTTGTGATTCTTTTATTATTGGTATGCATATATTTGCTATTGCACTTCTTCCATTTTCTTTTCTTAATTTTATCATCATTTTGTTTAATGTTTCAGCATCATCTGATAATCCTCGTTTTTTAATTTCTTTACGTATTTGATCTCCCATATTTATGACTGAAAATCCTAATTGATTCGATACTGAACAAAATAATGATTTTCCAGCACCTGGTAACCCTATAATACATATAATTAATTTTTGATTCAAATATTTATTATCATTATATTTATTCATAATTATTAATAGTATTTTTAATATCTTTATGAAAATTAAAATTATAGTTGATATTATTAATTAAATAATGAGAACTTTTATTTCAATTGACATAGTTAATCCTGTTATTAAACAGAAAGTTCTTGAATTTCAAGAAAAATTCTCTTCAATAAACACTGTAAAGTTTATTGATCCTGCCCAATTGCATTTTACAATTAAATTTTTAGGTGAAATTGATTCTTTTTTAATTAATGATGTTATTTTACAGTTAAAACGTATTAAATTTCGTAAATTTACAGTAAAATTGAGTTCTATTGGTAGTTTTCCTAATGATCAATATATATCAATTATATGGGCTGGAGTAGATAGTAATTCTGTGAATATTTTGCAATCACTTAGTAAAAAAATTAATGAACAATTATTTAATTTATTTCCTTCCGATACACGAAAGTTTACTGCTCATGTTACATTAGCACGCATTAAATCTAAAAAATTAAATTCTGAAATTGTTAACATTTTACATAAGAATTCACAGTTATTTTTTGGACAAAATATTGTTAACAATTTTTCTTTTAAGAGCAGTGAGTTAACTCCTCATGGTCCTGTATATTCTACTCTTTATGACTTTACTTTAAATGAGAGTGATTGATATTTCTACAAGTTCAATTTTAAGTTTTGTACTGAAACAATGTAAACCTACTACCGCCGAAAACAAACGGATGTGGGACTTATATCATGACATTGAATCTCAAATTACAAACATTTCAAAAAACTATAATATTTCTGACATTAAATTAGGTGGTTCATTGGCAAGAGACACTTGGTTGAAAGATGAAGCGGATATTGATATTTTTATTAAATTACGTTCTGATTGCACAAAAAAAGATTTACATAACTCCCTTGAAATAGGTCAAACTGTATTAGAAAAATACAAACCATATTTAAAATATTCTGACCATCCATATGTCGAAGCTGTAGTTCCTCTTGGTAAATCATCTGTTAAAGTGAATATTGTTTCGTGTTTTGATGTACAACCTAGAAATTGGAAAAGTGCTGCTGATCGATCTCCATTTCATACGGATTTTATTAAAAAACAATTAACTCCTAAGATGAGAAATGAAGTTCGTTTATTGAAAACATTTTTACATGCAAATAAATTGTATGGGGCAGAAATAAAAATTCAAGGATTTAGTGGATATGTTTGTGAAATTTTGATTCTTAAGTATGGCGGTTTTATTAAATTATTGCGTGCTATGCAAAAATTAGATTTAGGTAGTACGATTATATTAGATGATAAAGATTTTATTTATTCACACTTGCATGATACTCTGATTAAAATTTTAGATCCTGTAGATCCTAAACGTAATCTAGCAATGGCAATCTCTCCTCATAATTTATTTAAATTTATTTTTCTTTCTAATGCGTTTTTGAATAAACCTTCTAAAAATTATTTCAAACCTAGACGAGTTCATTTAAATCATAATCTGCTTGATAATGTTTTATTAATTTCGTTTAATCATAAATATCGTTCTGATGTTGATAATCTTTGGGGACAACTGCGAAAAAGTTTGAAATATATTAATACATTATTTGAAAATAATGACTTTCATGTAATTAGATCCGCTATTGCAAGTAATGATTCTACTGAAAGTATTTTTGTCTTTTTATTAGAAAATCTAAAACTTGATAATAAAAAATTACATATTGGCCCTAGTATTGAAATGTTTACTCAATCTATTAAGTTTCTTAACCATAATAAGACTAAACGTATTGTTACTTGGATTGGTGATGATGGAAGATTATATTCTTTAAATTTTCGTAAAAATAATGATATTTCTTCTTTGTTTAAGATTCTTATTTCAAATGAGAAACAATTTGGTATGTCAAAAGGTATAAAATCTGATTTTAAAAAAAATTTTAAACTTATAACAGGTGAATCTATACTGTCTTTGGCACACGAAAAAACTTGGTTATACTCATCTTTGGGTGATGTTATTGGATCAGAATCACATTTATCTTAAAATTAATAGTAAATCTGCGCATCCATTACTTAAAAAAATTATATGCTATCCGCATTTTGCGGATAAAATTTTTTCTGAGAGAATTAATGAATTACAAAGCTTTAGAATTGATTATTTTGAATTACAAGGTCCTACTATTATTGACGGCATTCATATATTGGGTAAAGGAACACGTGGTTTAGTCGTTAAAGCATATTCCAATGATTCTTCTTTCGCGCTAAAAATACGAAGGACTGATTCACCTCGCCTTGATCTTATTAAAGAGGCAAAAATTCAGAACATTGTTAATCAATTTGGCATTGCACCAAAAATTTTCAATTTTACTAAAAATTTTATTTCTATGGAATTTATAGATGGTTTTATTTTGAATGATTATATTCAAAAATTTCAAAATAATTCAGTTTTTGATTTGCGTCTTATTATTGCTGATTTACTCTATCAATGTTTCATTTTAGATATTAATGGAATTGATCATGGCGAGCTAAGCAATTTAAAAAAACATGTTATAATTTCTGATAAGGCATATATAATTGACTTTGATTCTGCAAGTCAAACTAGACGAGTCTCTAATCTCACTTCATCTGCACAATACTTGTTTATTGGCGGACCTTTTTCATCATATTTTCAAAAAATCTTTTCAATAGATGTAGATCTCCTAAAGACGAAGCTAAAAAATTATAAATTTAATCAAAATCATGACAATTTTAATAATATTTTTGAAATTCTTGATTTACATTTATAACATGAAAAAATTTATCAAAATGCTTTATTATTTGGTAAATAATATTTAAACCGATGGGGCCGTAGTCTAGTTATTTAATTTTTTAATTAATATAGGAAAACTTGGTCTAAGATGCCAGAATTTGTATATATGGCTAACCTGGGGACCTTGTTGGAATGCTGGTGATCGCGTGTTCAAATCACGCCGGCCCCATATTCACATCTTTAAATTGAAAGGAAAAAACCTAATATGAATATACTGGTGCAAAATGGAATTGCAAGTTTATCATTAAAATTGAGTTTTAATTCATATAATACAGTTGGTTTTTTTACAACTCCATAGCATCTTGCTTCCATAGCTTCCGCTAATTCTCCACTTCTAATGACTTCGTTGACTATTAATGGTACTAGTATTGGCACAAAATTTTTGATTCTGGTTATTGGATTGCCTTTTTCTAATTCTAGTCCTCTTGACTTTTGCGCATCAATTATTTGTAATGCATCCATAAGTATTATGGGTACAAATCTTACTGCAGTCACAAATGCAAATACAAGATCATTTGGAATTCTAAACCACCTTAACACATATTCTAATTCATCTGGTGAAGTTATCAGAAAGAAAATTGACGTCGAACAAACAATTGCCACAAATCTTAACGCAATTTGTAAAGAATAGATAAATGAATATCCTGCTATGATATTTATCCCTAATATTATCCCGGAAAATAGTACTGCAAATAACATTGTTCTGATTAATTTTGAAAATATTTTTGATATGTTGGCAAACAAAATAATTCCTGTGAAAATTATTGCTAAATCGATTAAGTCTGAAACTAATAATGCTAATATGAAAAATTGAATTGAAATAAGAAGTTTTACCCGCGGATCTAATTTGTGTACAAGTGAATCCACTTTGGTAAAAATAAAACCTTTAGAAATCCAATACATTTTAACTACCACTAATACGTCTTATTATATCTGCAGCTTTAGTGATATCAGCAGGTGGTTCTCTCTTTATGTTTAATTTCATCCATAAATCTAATAATTGCGGTCTCATTAAACAAGTCTGATTTAGTAACTCATCATCCGAAAAAATATCTGCTATTTTTCCTGTTTTTCTAATTTTTCCTTTGGTCATTACAATGACATTTGGTTTAAGTGACCATAAAAATTCTAGATCGTGTGATATAATTATAATAGTTTTTCCTTGTTTATTTAAATTTGAAATAAATTCTAACATTTTTCCTTTTTGTACTTGATCTTGTCCAACTGTTGGTTCATCTAGAATTAATACTTCGGGATTCCATGCTAGAACTGATGCTATGCATAGTCTCTTTTTTTCTCCCCCGCTTAATTTTAATGGCGATGTGTTTTCATATTTCTTTAAATCAAAGAAATTAAGGGCCCATTCAAATCTGGTTTTTATAATTTGAGAATCTGTTTCAAAATTATTTAATCCAAATAATATTTCATTTTTTACAGTATCTGCAAATAATTGATGATTAGAATTTTGAAAAACCATTCCAATTCTTTTTGATAATGATGCTACACTGATTTTTTTTGTATTTTTACCAAAAACTAATACATTTCCTGATGTTGGTTTTAATAATCCATTAATATGTCTTGCTAATGTTGTTTTACCTGTGCCATTACTACCTACTAATGCATTGATTGTTTTTGGTTTTATTGAAAGATTTATTTCCTTTAATGCTGGGATTCCATTACTATGTATATAATTCACATCTTTAAATTCAATCATTGAGTTCTTTTTCCCCTTATTTCTTTAACCATTTCTTTGACCGTTACTATTGCATTATCAAAATTGTAATTTGATTTTGCTAGATTTCTATATAATCTACTAATTACTGGAATTCCAATTTCAGGTATTAATTGTTTTGAATGGTGAATAACCTGTTTTGGACTATCATTTTCTATTATTTTTCCATTTGATAAAATAATTAATTTATCAGCAATTTCTAAAACTAAATCTAATCTATGTTCTACTATTACTACTGTCATTCCAATTTTTTTACGTAAATCATTCACAATGTTAATAAAATTTATTGCGGTTTTTGGGTCTAGTAGTGATGTAGGCTCATCTAAAATTAAGATTTTGGGTTGCATAGCTAATATGCCTGCTAGAGCTGCCCTTTGCTTTTCCCCATCTGATAGTTCATGTGGTGCTTTAGTTGCTAAATGTTCAATCTCTAATAATGATAAAATTGAATCTACTCTTTCTCTCATGACTGTTTTGTTTGTAGCCAGGTTCTCCAATCCAAATGCAATATCTCTTTCAATTGAAAACATAAAGATTTGATTTTCTGGATTTTGAAATACAAATCCTGCTTTTTTTGCTAGATCAGTAATTTTAACGTCATTTACAACTAATTGATCTACAATTACTCTGCCTTTATATTCTCCACTATGCATATGTGGAATTAAGCCAATTATAGAACGCAGTAATGTAGATTTACCACATCCAGTTGGACCCGCCAGTATGACCAATTCGTTTTTATTAATTTCTAGACTGATGTCTTTTAATATGAATTCATTTGATGAGTCATATCGAAATGAAAAATTTTCAAATTTTATAATTGATTTTTCTTTCATAATTTATTCTATGAATACTATGCAATTCAATAAAAATGTATTTTTTTAGTTTGATTCTGGATTGGTAAAATTGGATTTGTTGGTAAATTGTTTTATTTTTATTTCTAATTCCTTTATATTTTCTATTACTCGTGTTTCTTGTTTCTTTAATAATATTAATTGAGAATTCCCTAAATCTTTTGCTTCAGTTAATTCTTTAATTAATGAGTCTTTATTGGCTTTTATCATAATAGTTCCAGCTGATTTGTACACAGTGGTATTTTCATTAATTTTATTTAATTCCTCTAATGCTTTATCTATCTCAAAAATTTGTAAATCTATTTGTTGCTTCTGTATTGGAATCGTTTCTAGTGTTTTTCGTAATTGCTCAAATTTTGCTAATTGTTCTTGTAATTGTGGGGATATATTTGGAGATAAATCTGTTGAACTCATGACTAATAGTCGATTCTGATTCAAATCTAATAAATCTTTATGGTTGACTGATTATCTTATTTGCTAAAATTGCAGCTCGAGAATGTGATGCTAGTTTTGCTCTTAATTCGGAAACATCGTTTGCATGAATATTCATTATCAGAGTATCATTTTTGATTAGAATATTATCCGGTTTGTTTAAATCTTTTTTGATACTTGCTTTAATTAGCTTAGATATGTCCTTATCTTGATAAATTTTAATAATAGCATTACATTTGATTTTATATTTTTGTGGTTTCATATGCCCCATCTGCAATTTTAAAATTACATTTTGCACAATTCCAAATTCCAATTACTTTTCGTTTTAATTTAAGTGATCCGCATTGTGGACATGTACGTTTCATTCTCAATGTTTGAATAACTTTTGCATGTTTTTTTCTAACTATTGACCCAAATTTTGGACCTAGTCCAGTTGATGTTGAAATTTTACGACCCATTATTCATTGCCTTTTATTATTTTGTTTCTTATTTCTTCACCTTTCTTTTTTGAAATTGTTATCATCTCATTTAATTCTTTAAAAGAAAACCCGCCAGCTTTTCCTTTTTGTGCTGACACAAAGTTACCTTTGTCATCAGTTACTAGTGTTAATCTTGCTTCACATATTGTTTGTTCTTCAGCATTTGGATCTAAAAGAATTTTATCTCCTATTTTTACAAATGTATTAGAAATTGGAAGTGAAAGTATTGGTAATGGTTTTACTTCTTCTAGAGTTACTACTTCATCATTTTCTATTTTAAATGTTGGCATAGTAGCACCATGTAATGCTGCTGCTATTGCATATGAACATGCATCAAATAAATTACCATCTTCGTTAATTATTGCTATATCAATAAATACCGCAAAAACGCTTTCTCCTTCTTTAATTACTAATTGTGATAAATCAATCATTCCTGATTCACGTATTCCTCGATCTGATACTCTAGAAAGTTCAATTGCATCTTCTGATGGTGGTCCAGGGTCAATAAATGCAGAACATATTGGAAGCATTTCTGCATTACATATAATAATGCCTTTATCTGGAGTATCTGGAAAAGGTTTACCCATTTCTACTTTTATGCCCGCTAATACCTCACTATCGCCTATTTTCACGCTTGCAGATCCGTTTGTTTTTTGCAATACATTCGTCTTAATTGAAATTTCTCTATAGTCCAAAATTGATCTTCCATCTAATCTTTTTGATTGTTTCAAACTGTTTTCAATATCAGTTCTTCTCATTGAATCTATAATTCTGATTTTTTTAACTGCTGGCATAATTAAACCTCTTTGTTTTTATTATCGTTGAAATATTTATTCATTAAAGCATTTCTTTGTATTTCATAGAGTTTTTTACAACCATTGGTTGCCATATCTAAAGCCTGTTTAAGTTCTTCTTCTGATAAACAACCATCTAATTGAAATAAGGTAATTGTGTCCAAATTGGGTAATATGGCTATTGGCATATCTGCTTCTCCTGTTTTATCTTCCACATCATCAATATCTAAAATTATTTTACCATCTGCTTTTCCCGCGGCACAAGCAGTTATAAGATCTCGCATATTTATTCCTGCATCTGCCAAAGCCACTGATGCTGCATTTATAGCTGCACATCTTGAACCTCCGTCTGATTGTAATATTTCAACATAAACCTCTATTGCAGTTCTTGGATAGTCTTCCATTATTATAGCAGGTTGGATTGCTTCTCGTATGACTTTTGATATTTCAATTTCTCTTCTTGATAATGAAGGATTTTTTCTTGTATCCGTAGAAAATGGCATCATATGATAGCGACATTTTATTATTGCTTGATCGTTTCTCATCATATGTTTTGGATGCACTTCTTTTGGTCCAAATACTGCAGCAATGATTTTATTTTTACCAAATTCTATAATTGCTGAACCATCTGCATTTTTAATTATTCCTACTTCGATTGAAATTTTCCTTAATTCATCTGCCGCTCTTCCACTTAGTCTTGTATTATTATTTTTACTCATAACTTTCACTTTAGTAAATTATTTACTATATCATTAAGGTCTGGTATATATGCTTGTTTTTCTATAATGTTGATTGCTTTTTTAATTTTTACTACTGATTCTTTTGTTCCATTAATCAAAATGACTCCATTTTGTCCCACATTCAATTTACATTTAGTATTTTCTTCTATGAGTTTAATCATTGAGCCTTTTTTACCAATTAATCTAGGTATTTGCGCCATTGAAATTTTACAAATTTCTCCATTGTTGACTTTGCCCAATCCTGGTCCATATATCGATAATAATGGATCTCTAGTTCTATCAAATGATGCAATTTTAGTAATAAGACAATCACCTGTTTTAAAATGACTAGATAATGACTTTCTTGATGCAGAAAATGTTCTCCCTAATACTGCAGATGCTTGCAAAACTCCAAAAAAGACTGAATTAATATCTACTTCCCATGCAAATGCATTCGAATCTACTACTATTCCAATTACTGTATCGTCTAATCTAGGATAATAAGTACCATTTAATGGTATTACTCTTACATCTTTTTTTATTATCTCTGCCATGCCTATTCTAGTACTTATTATTCTATTATTTCGTTTAATTACATTAATAAGAGGCTTATAATCTCCCTCGACTATTGTATCTCCAGGAACTACATACTTTCTTTCTATTGTTGACATGTTAATTTATCTCTTCTGCACTTATATTTCCTTTTGTTAAAGAATTCAATCTATTTATTAATTTTACTCTTGAACCTGCTGATAAATATACCTTTGTAATCAATGATCCATCTGATTGCCATTCCTCAGATTGGATTTCACCAAATACTTTAATTATGCTTATTGATTGTGGTGCAAATTGAGATGGGATATTGATTTTCAGATTATTACCTTCAGATTTCATCGGAATTATATTTCTTAATTCATCTATTATTGCCTTGACTTGTTCGTCTACATTTTTAACTGGATCTATACTGATTCTTGCTTGTTGTAATGCTTGTTCAATTCTTTGTGGCGGATGAGGAATATTTGTTTTAGGGTCGACATAATTTCTTGCTATCGTCGTTATAATGTTCTTACGTTTTTCTTCAATTTTTTGCTTCCTTTGTTGAGTAGTTAATAATAATTCGCCTTTCTCTAGAATAATTTTTAATGATTCTTGTAAATTATTCGATTTTAGGTGTTTTTTTAGTTTTTCCTTTGATGCACGTATGCCTTTATTTGCATCTGAATATATTTCATCAAATGCAATTACTTTATTGTGATCTTTTATTTCTCCTTGTTTAAATTTTAAAGCATAATTTGGATCCACAAAAATTTCAAAACGTTCACCTGAAATTAATAATCTGATTATGGTAAATTTTGACATAACGTTTTTTCGCTGGAATTCTTTCATGTATATATTCATCAGCAATTATATTTGCATATAAACGCCATGATTTATGCGGGTCCGAGGGGATTTCCGTAATTATGTCGGACCCCTGACCCCCGGGTTACTTTCCAAGGTTAAAAGCCCGGTGCTTTAGGACTTTAACTGCCTGACTGAGCTACGGACCCACGCCAATGATTTGATATTGGCTGTTATTATTATTTATTACAATACGAATAATTATTTAAAATTCTTTATTTATTGGAAAAATATTAAACGCCCTGGGCGGGATTTTCAACAATTTGATTATTTCCAAATTGATATTCGAACCCGCGTCAGAAGAGTGACAGTCTCCTATGCTAGGCCGGGCTGTGTGGACATTGCAATATTCCTCTACACCACCAGGGCTATTATTCTCATTACAGTTTGAAACTATAACTTTTTCTTTTTATGCACATTAATACATGAAAATGTTAATATGAATTCATTGAAAAAAGATATAAATCTAAGTTTTGTTCAGTTTTCTCCTAAATTCGGTGATGTTGAATATAATCTAAAAACTGCTTGTAATTTAATTTATAAAGCAGAACCGGGTATTATAGTACTTCCTGAATTAATGAATACTGGATATAATTTTAAAAATATCTATGAAGTAGCCAATTTATCTGAATCTGCAAGATATGGATATACTTCTAAAATTTTAACTAAACTGTCGTTTGATTTGAATTCTACAATCATTGCTGGATTCTGCGAAAGATCTAATAATCGTTATTATAATAGTGCCATGGTTGTATCAAAGGGTAAATTCCTCGGCGTATATAGAAAAATTCATTTATTTTATAGAGAAAAACTTTGGTTTACAATTGGTAATTTGGGTTTCAAAATTTTTGAAGTTGATAATATTAAATTGGGAGTCATGATCTGTTCCGATTGGATATGGCCAGAATCTGCACGAACTCTTGCATTTAAAGGAGCTGATGTTATTGCTCATCCTGCTAATCTGATTCTTAAAAGATTATGTCAACAAACTATGCCAGTACGATGTTTTGAAAATCAAGTATATGCTATAACTGCTAATAGAACTGGAAAAGAAACACGTGGCAGTGAATCATTTACATATACTGGTCAAAGTCAAATAGCCACGCCTGATATGAAAATCTTAACTCGTGCAAATTCTAAGGGAAATTCTGTACGTTCTGTAAAAGTAAATGTTTTTCGTTCACGAAATAAAAATATCCACAAAAGAAATAATATAATATCGGATAGACAAAAACAATATTATGTGTTATAGATCTACTTTGTTTACATTTTTTCAAAATCAATGAATTTTTCTGTTTTTAAATTAAAAAACTGCCAATTTCCTCTTTTCTTATTTTTTGTACTTCTCTTATCAAATGTCCATGCAATCACTGGCGTTGCTCCTTTACCTATGGCCCATTCTAATAAATATTTTTTTTCAATTTTATCTATATCTGTTAAATATTTTGAAACTTGAATGAACCATATTTTTGTCATTTTTCCTTTATCTTTTTTTATAGAAACTATATCTATTGGAAAATATTTTTTATCATTAACTTTAACCATTCCTGCTTTTGATCCTGCTCCTCTAATAGCAAACCAATTATTTTTTCTTAATTTTGATAATAGATTATACTCACGACTTCTTCCTAAAATGTAAGAATTTACCAATTATATGACCTTACGTACATATTATAGAATGACTTTAAAATTATTAATATTGAATTTGATGGAATATGGCTCATTAACTTCCTTACATCGCCACAATTTGCTCTATTCAGTAGATTAATTCTGCTTTGCATTTAATTAATAATCAACATTTCCCTTTAGAAGCTAAAAAATGAATTTTTTTTCTCATTATAGAATAACTTAATTGACTAATTATTAATCAAAATATTAAGGCGAATTAATTTAATGAATTTACATGGAAAATTATATTATAAATTTACTTTAATTTCATTACAAAAAATTTTCAATGTGAAATTTATTTGAAATCTTCTTATTTTGATACTTTATTAAAATTGCTTATTCTAGGTGCAAAAAAACCAATTAAAATTTCTACATTTCAATTAGCTGAACAACTAAGTAAATCTCAACAATCAGCTTCTCATCATTTACTTTATCTGGAAAAATTCGGTTATATTGAAAGATTTAAAGATATTGATGGAAATCTTCTACAAATTACTGATAAAGGATTGAGTTATTTGACTAATTTATATCATCAGTTGCAAATTGCATTTGAAAAACATTCTTTTCTCTTCGAAGGAACTGTTTTTTCTGGATTGGGAGAAGGTGCATATTATGTATCTTTATCAGGATATAAAAAACAATTTATTTCCAAACTTAATTTTGAACCTTTTCCAGGCACATTGAATTTACGTTTAATTAATCCTATTTATCGAAAAATGAAATTAAGATTGTCTAATAGTTCAGGTATTCATATTAATGGATTTACTGATAAAAAAAGAACTTTTGGAAGTGCTAAATGTTTTCCTGCTTTGATTAATAATAAAGAAAACGGAGCAGTATTGGTTATAGAACGTACACATTATGACAATTCTGTTTTAGAATTAATTTCTACTGTTAATTTAAGAAAAAAATTACAATTGAAAGATGGTCATTCTGTCACAGTTAATGTTTTATGATTTTATTATATTATATCCTTCTCTTTTTGAATATTTCTTTTTATTATAAATGAACTTTTTACTTTAGGTATTGGCGAGTCTAATTTCACTACTTTAATTTTCATTTTATTTTTAGCAATTAATTTTTTGACTCCAATAATATTGTGCCTCTGATCATAACCAATTGTGATTATATCTGGCTTAATTTTTTTTACTGTGTTAAAAATACTTTTTTCACTTCCCACTAGTGCATAATCTACATATTTTATTGCAGATACTAAATTCACTCTTCTTTTTTCATTGTTTAATGGCATTCTATTTTTTATTTTTTTAACACGTTCATCCGTTGCTATTGATATTATGAGTACATCTCCCATTTTTTTAGATTTTTTTAATGTATAGATGTGTCCTGGATGTATTATGTCATATACGCCTCCTGTTAAAACTACTGATATTTGTAAACGTCCTTTTTTTGTAATAAAATATAAATTATTCTTTTGTATGATGTATTTTTTTTCCCTTAAATTTTCTAATTGTTCCAATAAACATTTTTTATCTATATTCAATTGTCTTTTTATATTTTGTATTGTGGATGATTTATTTATATTATTGCAGAATATCAATCCAAGAATTTTTTTATAATTATTTGATATTTTTTTTACCATTCTGGTTAATCTCTTTTAAAAAATATAATGAATCTAATAACCCTTCTGCATATCCTATGCTTAATATAGCTAATTCAATTTTATCTTTTTCTTTGAATCTTTCTGAATCTTTAATATATGCTTCTGCATTATCTAATAATTCTTGATATCTTTTTGATTCTTTTGTCAATGTTTTAATTGTAATTAATGTTTGACGGGTTTTTGGAATATATTTTTTTAGCATTTGACTTGATATTGCTATTGCTTTTTTTGAATTATTATTTAAATTTTTATTTTTTACTTTTAATATAATTTTTAACGCTTCTTCTTCAGTGAAGTGTAATTCTCCTGGAATTATTATACTATGTGGGGGTTCTTTATATTTTTTATTAATTAATTCTTTAATTTGC
>Ga0208113_1000332_pt1 | contig 24232 bp, 26 predicted proteins | sample Knorr_S7_td_NADW_FD_185598 | JGI IMG/M metagenome (GOLD analysis project Ga0208113, IMG submission 185598) | Marine microbial communities from Southern Atlantic Ocean transect - Knorr_S7_td_NADW_ad_2505m_LV_A (SPAdes) (version 2) | ecosystem: Environmental > Aquatic > Marine > Oceanic | place...
ACGTTCTTGGTAAGAACGGGGTCGGCGGTTCAATCCCGCCTCTGGGCTCCAGTAAGAATCGGCCCTAAGAACAGGGACAGAGCAATAGTAGTAGGGAGGGCACCTAAGACATGGCTAAGCAGCAATTTGACCGGAGCAAGGACCACGTAAACGTAGGCACGATCGGCCACGTGGACCATGGCAAGACTACCTTGACCTCCGCCATCACCAAGGTGTTGGCTGACAAAGGTCTGGCCAGTTTCCTGGACATGGATAGCATCGACAACGCACCTGAAGAGAAGGCCCGTGGCGTGACTATCGCCATCGCACACGTTGAGTACGAGTCGGAAACCCGGCACTATGCCCACGTTGACTGCCCAGGCCACGCCGACTATATCAAGAACATGATCACCGGAGCGGCCCAGATGGATGGCGCGGTCTTGGTTGTGAGCGCCCCCGACGGCCCCATGCCCCAGACCCGTGAGCACATCCTTCTGGCCCGCCAGGTTGAGGTGCCGAAGATCGTCGTGGCGCTGAATAAGGTCGACATGATGGATGACGAAGAGCTCCTGGAGCTGGTGGAACTTGAGGTCCGCGACCTCCTGAACCGCTACGACTTCCCCGGAGACGACACTCCCGTCGTCCGCGTCAGTGGGCTGAAGGCCCTGGAAGGCGACGAAGAAGCCTCTGCCCAGGTCCTCGAATTGGTCAAGGCCATGGACGAGTACATCCCCATGCCCGAGCGCGTAACCGACCGGCCGTTCCTGATGCCCATCGAGGATGTCTTCGGCATCAAGGGCCGCGGCACCGTGGTCACCGGCAGAGTAGAGCGCGGCACCCTGAAAGTCGGATCTCCCGTCGAGATCATACGCTGGGGCGATGTCCGCGAGACCGTGGCCACCGGCTTGGAGATGTTCCACAAGAACCTAGACACCACCCAAGCAGGCGACGCCGTGGGCATCCTGCTCCGTGGTGTTGACCGGGAAGAAGTGGAGCGCGGACAGGTTTTGGTGGCGCCCGGGACCATGAAGCCTTACACCAAGGCCGAAGCCGAGGTATACATCTTGAGCCGTGACGAAGGCGGACGGCACACGCCGTTCTTCTCCGGCTACAAGCCCCAGTTCTACATCCGGACCAGCGACATCACCGGCGAGTGCACCTTGCCCGAAGGCGTCGAGATGGTCATGCCTGGGGACAACGTAAAGATGGAGATCGAACTGATGAGCCCGGTGCCCATCGAAGAGCAGATGCGCTTCGCCATCCGCGAAGGCGGACGGACCGTGGGGTCTGGAGTTATCACCAAGGTGGTGTCATAAGTCATGGCCAGAAAAACAGCCGACGTCCGGCAAATCATCACACTGCAATGCGGCGATTGCCGGGAGCGTAATTACACAACGGTGAAGAACCGGCGCAACGACCCCAACCGGGTGGAGTTGCGCAAGTATTGTTCCAGGTGCCGTTCGCACAAGACCCACCGCGAAGTGAGGTAGACCCCGATGGCTAGGGCATCAACTCGCAGTCAACGAATCGTCGCCCCCTCTGGGGGTGGGCGTGTCGGCCCCGTAGTTTTCCTGCAGGAGACCTATCAGGAACTGCGGAAGTCGGCCTGGCCCAGCCGGGAAGAAACAGCGCGGTTGACCATGGTGGTCATCGTATTGGCCATCGTTGCCGGATTCTTCTTGGGCGGACTTGACCGGGTGTTCGCCGAGTTGTTCTCCCGGATCATCTTCCGCTAAAGAGATAAGACCCCGGGGTGCGGTCCCAATAGACTGATTTCAACGGGAATGAGGGGCGCCTACAACGGCGTTGCTCATTTCTGTTTGTCCCAGCATCGGATAATGCATCATGACTACAATCAATTCATCGGATACAGAAGAGACCGAGGGCCCCCGCTGGTATATCGTCCACACCTACTCCGGACAGGAAGACCTGGTGGAGAAGAACCTCCGCCTGCGTATTCAGAGTCTGGACATGCAAGACCGCATCAATGAGGTCTTGGTTCCCACAGAGGAAGAGGTGGTCTTCAAGGACGGCCAGCGCCGTTCGGAACGCAAGAAGCTGTTCCCCGGATATATCCTGGTCCAGATGACCATGGATGATGAAAGCTGGTACGCCGTCCGCAATACGCCCGGCGTAACCGGGTTCGTCTCCACTGAAGACGAGCACGACAAGCGGCCCAAGCCGGTCCCTCTGGAAGACAAGCAGATGGAGGACATCCTCAAGCAGGTGGACTCAGACCCCACCCGCGTGAATATCGGCCTGGAACGCGGCGAGACCGTGCGGATCACTGAAGGCCCGTTCGTGGACTTCATCGGTTCCATCAACGACGTGGACGAAGGCAAGGGCAAGGTCCGGGTTATGGTATCCTTCTTCGGGCGCGAAACGCCCGTGGAACTGGATTTCCTCCAAGTGGAGCGTATCTAGGTCCATTTCTAAGTTCATTATCACCCGAGCTGCGGCTCAGGCTGATTCCCAGGCGAAAATCGATCAAGAGAGCATCTGAAGGAGCCCCCGTTGGCGAAGAAAGTTAGGGCCATCATCAAACTGCAATTGGAAGCCGGAAAGGCGACCCCCGCCCCACCGGTGGGACCTGCTTTGGGCCAACACGGCGTAAACATCATGGGCTTCGTCAAGGAATACAACTCCAAGACCGCCACCCAGGCCGGGTCCATCATTCCGGTCCACCTGACCGTCTATGAAGACCGGTCGTTTACCTTCGTAACCCGCACGCCTCCGGCGTCGGACATGCTGCGCAAGGCCGCCGGGATCGAGAAAGGTATCTCTGAATTCCGCGAGGGCAGCGTCGGCAGCATCAGCAAACAACAACTAAGAGAGATCGCGGAATCGAAATTGGCCGACCTGAACGCAGGCGGCGTGGAAGAAGCGATGGCGATCATCGCCGGTACCGCCCGCAGCATGGGCATCGACGTAGGAGAATAGCAACAATGGTCAAGCACAGCCGGCGGTTCAGCACCGTTGCAGAAAAAGTAGACCTGGAAAAGAAGTACTCGCCCTTAGAGGCGATGGAGCTGCTCAAGGAAGTCTCCACTGCCAAGTTCGACGAAACCGTTGAACTGCACATCAGGACCAACGTTGACCCACGTCACGCCGACCAGATGATCCGTGGCGTCTGCAACCTGCCCCACGGGCTGGGCAAGACCATTCGAGTGGTGGTATTCGCCGGTGCGGAAGGCGCTGAAGAGGCCCGGGCCGCCGGTGCGGACTTTGTTGGCGAAGATGACCTGATCGAGAAGATCGAAGCAGGCTGGGACGATTTTGAAGTCGGTTTGGCTACTCCTCAGATCATGCCTAAGATCGGTAAATTGGGCCGTATCCTGGGACGGAAGGGCCTCATGCCCAATCCTCGCTCCGGCACTATGGTCGAACCGCAAGACCTGCTCCGTGCGATTCAAGAAGCCAAGGGCGGAAGGACCGAGTACCGGACCGACCGCACCGCCATCATCCACTCTTCGGTCGGCAAGGTAAGTTTCGACGCCGAGAAACTGGTGGACAACTTGGCAGCGCTATCAAGTGCTATAGTAAGGGAGCGGCCGGAGAGCCTAAAGGGACCGTTCTTCCGCTCAGCCTACATCACGTCAACGATGGGTCCCAGCGTCTCGCTGGACCTGCCGGCGCTACAGGCGCTGGAATCGCCGGAATAACCCGGCGACCGGCTTAGCAAGCCGATTTACAACCTAGAGATTAGCACGCCAAAGACAGCGGGTCCCCTTCGGGGCTAAATGCGCAAGCCGCCCGCCCAGGCGCGACGGACAGTATCATCGGAGCAACCAGCTCCCTGCGCCGCGTGCTTGGCGTAGGGATTTTTTCATTTCAAGGGAGGAATAATTTGCCCACCCAGCAGAAGATAGACCGGGTCCAGGACATCAAGGGCCGGTTGGAGCGCAGTTCCATCGCGTTGACCGCCAGTTATTCGGGCATCTCGGTGAACCAGATGGTTGCGCTACGCCGGGCCATGAAGGCCGGCGGCGTGGATTTCACCATCGTCAAGAACACATTGCTCGCTCTGGCCGCCGATGAAGCCCAAAAACCCCAATTGAAAGAGATAGTCCAAGGGCCGACAGCCATCGCCATCGGATATGAAGACCCAGTGGAAGCAGCTAAAGCCGTTGCAGATTTCGTCCGCACCGGCGGATCCACGTTGGCCATCATTGGCGCCGTCATGGGAGACGGGGCCCCGATGTCCCCGGATGAAGTAAACAGACTGGCTTCTTTGCCATCCAAACCGATACTGCTGGCCATGCTATTTGGCCAGATGCAGTTGCCCATCGCCCGCCTGCTCAGTGTCATGAACGGACCTCTCCAGGGTTTTGGCAACGTTTTGCAAGCGAGAGTCCGCCAGTTGGAAGAAGAAGGTCCGGCCGCGGAACCGGAGGCTGCACCCGAACCTGAAGCAAGCGCCAAGCTGGAAGAATCTGGCGAGGCGGAAGAGCCACCCGCCACCGAGGCATCGACGGACGAAGAGCCAGCTGCGGAAGCCGCGGACAAGGCTCCGGTCGATGAAGCGCCCGCAGAGGAACCCGAAGAAGACGCTCCGGCTGCCGAAGAACCCGAAGCGGAAGCCGAACCAGCAGCTACTCCGGAAACGGAAGTTGCCGAAGAGGAAGCCGCCGATGAACCTGAGCCAGAGGCTGAAACCGAAGGCTCAGAAGAGGCGGAATAACTCCGAGTCCCCAGCGATAATCAAGTAGATATTAGTAACCAAAAAGCTGAATAGCGAAAGAGGAGACATTTTGACCAAGGACGAAATCATAGAAGCGATCAAGCAGATGAACGTGGTCGAGCTAGCCGACGTAGTCAAGGCCCTGGAAGACGAGTTCGGCATCAGCGCCGCGGCCCCGGTGGCCGTTGCCGCCGCACCCGCCGACGGTGGCGCTCCAGCCGACGGCGGCGCAGCCGCTTCTGCGGACCAGTCGGAATTTGAGGTTAGCCTCAAGGAGATCGGTCCCAACAAGATCAACGTCATCAAGGCCGTTCGTGAAGTCACTTCCCTTGGTTTGCGCGAGGCCAAAGAGTTAGTGGAATCCGCGCCCGCCTCCATCAAGGATGGCATCGCCAAGGAAGAAGCCGACGAGATCAAGAGCAAGCTGGAAGAGGCTGGTGCAGCCGTCGAGGTAAAGTAACTCCTCGCCGGTGATTCCCGCTTCCACCCTGTGTCCCTAGGAGGACAGCTTGGGCCGAAAAGACCGGGAGCGCTTCCAGCGTTTGCAGGATAGCAACCCCGACTATGTTGGGTACCGCGGACTGGATACGGTCGTGACCGTCCAAGCGCCGTCAGCCGCAACGGAGACGGTGGTCTGTTCGGTGTGCAACCGTAAGCGCAACGTGGCCAGCGACGGCCTCCCAGAGGACGTCAGTACCTTCGTGTGCCTGAGGTGTCAGGATGACAGCGGCGGTGACGCTACCTGACGGTTCAAGGCATCCCGGAGAATCACCTTAGATCAATCAGAAAGACCTCTTTTTTCAGAGAGGTCTTTTTTTAGACTCTGGAATCCTGCGCATGGTATCAGCCGGCTTGTAAAATTAGCCAAGGCTGTATACTAATCATCATCGACTGACTTAACTCTCCGATGGATGCAGCCAGTCATGATTCGATCTGGAAATGAGATCGGACCGCAAGTTCAGGCTCAAATAAACTCCACAACCCGAGGCCTCACCATGTCAAAATTGCTTGAAGAAGCCTTCACCAAACTTGGGGAATTACCGGAGGCCGACCAAGATTCCATTGCGACGTGGTTGCTTGACGAGATGGTTTCTGACGGAGATCGGAAGAAGCCCCTATCAGAATCAGGCGAATAACTTGAACGCTTGGCAGATGAGGCGCTGGCCGAACATTCGGCAAGCCAAACTAAAGAACTAGACCCAGATGAGCTGTGAGCTCGCTGACGACACACTCTTTCCGCAGGGCGTACGGTCAGCTTCCTCAAAGTATCCAACGCAGGGCTAAAGAGGCTTACCAGCACTTCGCAGAAAACCCGTTACACCCAAGCCTACGGTTCAGGCAAGTCCACCAAACAAGGCCCATATACTCCGGCAAGGATCACGCTCACATACCGTGCACCCGGAGTAAGAGGAGGCGACAAGATGATTTGGTTCTGGATCAGGACACACGGTGACTACGAAAGACTGCTTGGCTAAGGTGGGTAATCACCTTTGCTATCCCCTAACGAAACGGCGGCAACTGCCCGTCTAGGAATTCATAGGCGCGGTTGAACTGGCTTTCCGGTCCGAATCCTTCTGATTCCGGTACGGAGACGACCTCGAGATCCGGCGTCAGTCCGATTCTTCCCAGGATCTCTCCTGATGGAGCGTAACGGCGGGACATCGGCATGTACAGGGCCGATCCATCGCTAAGTTCCACGAACCCATAGGCCGAGGAGTCTCCAGCGGTGGTGACCCCAATCAACGTCGCCCTTCCAGAGCCCTGCAAAGCCGCGGCCAAGGTCTCCGCCTCGCGCGATGTCTGTTCGTTGACCAATACGGCGATCAGAAGATCGTCCAAGCTCAAGCGGTCCTCGTTGGCGTCAATGGTAACCGCGGTGCGATCACCGTTCTCGTCCTCCACATATCCGAACAACGTCCCATCAGGCAGAAATTGTCCGGCAGTTTCCTTCGCCGCTGCCGGTGAGCCACCGGGGTTGGTCCGGATGTCTAGTACCAAGGCCAACATGTCAAACCGGTTCAGGGACTCCAACGCGGAGAAAACCTGCTCGGCGGTGTTATCACGGAATCGAGAGATACGCACGTACGCGATTCCACCGGGAATCAGTTGACTCGCCACTGACTGCAGTTCGATATCTCCACGGAAGACTTCCAACGAGATGGGCTCTGATTCGCCTTCTCTGATCAGTTCCAATGCGACCTTGGTACCTTTCGGTCCTGCTACCTGGTCGACGACTTCCTGCACACCCTGACCCAACACCGACACACCTCCAACGGCCGAAACGATATCGCCGGGGAGCACTCCCGCGCTCTCGGCTGGGGAATCGGCGAAGGGGAACAGTACGATCTGGCCGTCTTGAGAGATCACTCTGGCGCCGATTCCCAGATAGCTACCTTCGATGCCGCCTTCCAAGCTCTCTTTGGCCTGGGGATACTGGGTGGCGTCCAGATACACGGCTGAAGAATCACCCAGCCCGGCCAACATTCCACCCACCGCCGTTTCGGCGACCGTGGACGGGTCAAAATCGGGGTTCGACGCCTGGTAAATGGCTACTGCACGCCACAGGTCCAGCATCTCACCCGGTACATGGGCCGGCGCCTGGCCGCGCATCCGTCCGATGTTCGTCAAAAATGGATAGGGAGTGATATCCAGCAGCTCCAAAACTCTGGCCATCGCTCCTGTAAGGACGGATTCGGGATCCAGGCCCTCGGAACTGGCGTAATTCCGGTTAATCTCTTGCCAAGCCTCCCAGACAAGCGCCAGGCCATCGGCGGTCTCTTCTGAGGATTTCTCGGTGTCTGATGACGATGAGCAGGCTGCCAACGAGAAAATAACTAGCAGAACGGCGGTCAAGGCGATGAAACGAGGGAAGGATCTAGAGAAGAACGGTAGTTTTTGCAACATATTTTCTTGGATACGGATGTGCTATGACGGCGGATTATTTGGGGTCAATATCGCGGCCGGTTAATTGTATCAGAAGGGTCTGGCATTCCTTGCCTGTCCAAACGTGCCATCAACCCGGCATTGCCAGCGGTCTACGTGCCTAGTACACTGAGGATAACGCCAGATTACGGCGCAGCCAGATTAAAATCCCCCAGTGAAACAGGAGCCGGCAACATGATCAAAGTCACGGTTTTATATCCCAACGAAGACGGCAAGAAATTCGACCACGGGTACTGGACGACCACCCACCTGAACCTGGTCCAAAGTCTGCTGGGCCCAATGGGCCTGGTCAACGGCGAGATGGAAAAGGGGGTTTCCGGCACGGACCCCAGCGCCCCTGCACCTTTCGTAGCGGTAGCTCACCTCTACTTCAACACCACCGAAGAGGTCCATGAATCGTTCAAGACCCATGGCGGAGCGATCATGGGCGACATTTCCAATTACACCGACATCAAACCGACGTTCCAGATCAGCGAGACCCTGCTCTGATCGCTCTGGGACAGTTGAAACCAAAGGCGGCCCAAATATCGGGCCGCCTTTTTTAGTCTGAGGAGCAACATGGCACACAAAGAGGTGGATCTAGCGTTCGAGCAGCTGTCTCAAAGGCTGATCAAAGACCACTGGGACTTCTACCCCACGGCCGGGTCGCGCATCGGCCGGCACGAATACGACGGCCGCTTGCCCGATCTCTCGCCGGCGCAGAACGCGCGACGGGAAGGAGAGCTGCGGCGTAGCTTGAGCGAGTTGCAAGCGTTGGATGCGGACGGCCTGGACGAGTCGGGCCAGATGAGCTACCGAATCATGGAATTGTTCCTGCGCCGGGAGTTGTTCATCTTCAACGACCTGAAGCCGTTGGAGAATAATCCCATGCGGCACACCGGGTATCTGAACGTGAGCGGCTACATCCGCCGGGACTACGCCCCGCTGGAGGACCGCCTGCGGTCAGCGGCCTCGGCCATGAGGCAGGCGCCCGATTTTCTGGACGTGCTGGATAAGGCGCTGGACGACACTCTCTCGTCCCACGTCGTGGACATGAGCGTGGAGAGCTATTCCGGCATGGCCCGCTTTTACCGCGTTGATCTGGCGGAAGCTGCCAATGGAGTTACAGACCAGGAGATAGCCGGGGAATTCGACCTGGCCCGCGAAGCTGCCGCGGCCGCGTTGGACGGGTTCGTCGAACGCCTTAAGGCCCGAGGGAATAGTGGCCCGGCGGGCTTCGCCATCGGGTCGGAGCTTTATTCGGGTATGTTGGCCACCGGAGAGGGTCTAGAAGCTCCCCTAAGCCGAATCGCGGCCATCGGACAGGAGAACCTGGAAGATAACCTTTCGCGCATCAAAGAACTGGCCAAAAGCGTAGCGCCTGGCCGGCCGTTACCCGAGATTGTCGAAGAGATCGGCCGCAACCACCCGCAGGCGCAAGAGCTGATCCCGGAGACACAGAACATGCTGGAGGATATCCGCCAGTCGCTCATCGATTTCGATGTGATCAGCGTTCCGTCCGAGGACCGTTGTCAGGTGATCGAAACGCCCACGTACATGCGTTATGCCTTTGCCGCCATGGACAGCGCCGGCGCACTGGAGACGCAGGCCCGCGAATCTTTCTACTACGTAACGCCGGTGGAAGACGACTGGAATTCTCAGCAGAGGGAGGAGTGGCTCTCGAACTTCAACTACGACACGCTGAAGATCATCTCCATCCACGAGGTCTACCCCGGCCATTTCGTTCATCACCTGCACAACCGCTACGGGCGGGAACTACCGTTGGTCAACCGTGTGGCAACGTCATATTCCTTCACGGAAGGCTGGGCACACTACACCGAGCAGATGATGCTGGAAACGAAGTACGGAGAAGGGCAGCCTAAGCTCTTGTTGACACAGCTTCTGGAGGCCTTGGTTCGCAATTGCCGGTACGTGTGCTCGCTCCGGATGCACACTGAGAGGATGACTCTGGACGAAGCCACTCGGTTCTTCATGGAGAACGCCTATATGGCCGAATTACCGGCCCGGAGGGAAGCCCTGAGAGGGACTTTTGACCCCGGGTACCTGAATTACACCCTGGGCAAGCTGATGATCTTGAAGTTGCGCGAGGACTACCGGCGGGAGCAGGGGAGCGCCTACAGCCTAAAAGGGTTTCATGATCGGCTGCTTTCCTTTGGCGGTCCCGCTCTGCCATTGCTGAGGCCCGCCCTGCTCAAAGACCCGGGCGATTCAACTCTTTAGACCCGGAAATTTATCTTCCGGAAGGCTTCGACGTATTCAAAGCCGGACCCGCCTTCCGATGGCTGCGCTCGTTCCCGTATGAAATCTTCGACCTCTCTCGGGTTGCGGCCGCCCATCTGGCTCTTGTGTGCCGCGACTGCCTTGGTCTTAACCGCCAGGCACTCCGTGATATCAATCGTGGTGTCTGGCTGCTCGGTACCCCAGAACAATATGGCCGCCGTTTTGTGAGGTTCCAGCCCTTCGTCGCGCCATAGCTCCACGAAATGGAGATGGTCACGGGCGCACGGGAACACGGCATCCAGCGTAACTTGCCCGGTGATCCGGTGGTCACGGTGCCAGGCCAGGTTCTTGCGGTATGGTTCGGGGCACAGCACAACGTCCGGTTGCACCTGGCGAATCTGGCGGACCAACTCCCGCCGGAACTCGTCGTCATCCTCCAGAAAGCCGTCGGGGTGATGGAGCAGAACCAGTTTTTGGACTCCCAGAATCTCTACCGCGTCGGCCTGTTCTTGTTCCCGTATCTTGGAAAGTTCTTCTGAAGAGACGTTTGGATCGGTGGTGCCTTTACCGCCGTCGGTGCAAAGGACGTAGCGGACAGTGGCGCCGTCGCCGATCCATTTCGCGATGGTCCCCGCGCACCAGAAGTCGGCGTCGTCGGGGTGGGGAGTTACTACGAGAACTTTCCGTGGGGTCTCTTCCATCTACCTGGGGCCTCCTCGGGACCTTGATGATATCGCTAGCCGAATGGGTTCCCGGCTTCTGCCAATCTTGCGGCTGCTCCGGTCTGATTTACGACAAACGGCGCGAAGTCAGCTTGATTTCGACCCGATATAGCTGAAGGCAGCGAATTCTTGCATTGATGAAGGTAGGACTCACGGACATCGTGCCCAAATTGTGAAGGGGCAAATACTCTGCTACAATCGCCCGAAGCCGCTGAGCACGAATCCCCAGCTTTTGGCTTCTAGGTTTACCGTCCGCCATGCTCAGCGGCGTCGAAATACGTCAACTCGAGTTTCAACCTTTCAGCTTTAGAGTTTACCAGTCTGGAAGACCCGATTGCCAGTCGTTAACTACACAAACAATCACAATACGGCCCTCACCGAATTCGTCGCCTCACACAGCAGCCCAAACAGCGAAATCTACGACCTATGTTTCAGCACATTTCAGGGTGTGCTAGGGCAGCCCGGCCTCGATGCAACAGAGAATTGTTTCGTTTTGGAACACGCCGGTGTAGTTAAGGGCGTGGCGCTGGTTTTTCGGGAGTTCGCGATCAGCCGTTCGGTGATCGAGGTTATGACCGACCCGGAGCAAGCCGGCAGTCTCGATGAACTGGAACTCGTGCAACGTGCGGTGGCCCGGGCAGAAGCGGAGGGGTTGGGCGTGGCCCACATATGTGTGCTACCTGAGTCGGGCCGGGGCGAATTGCTGGAGCAAGTGGGATTTTCCCAGGTCCGCACCTACCTGGACATGCTGTGGGTCCAGGACGAACTGCCTGACCTAGAGCTTCCTCAGGGATATTCCGTGCGGTCCTTCCAGCCGGGAGACACGCCATTACTGACCCGGGTACAGAACGACGCCTTCACCGGTAGCTGGGGGTTCTCTCCCAACACTGAAGAGCAGATCGAATACCGCACGCAGATGCCCAACACGTCCAAGTCCGGGATATTGTTCTTGTTCGAGGGCGATCGTCCCGCCGGCCATTGTTGGACGGTAATGGTCCCGGCTGAGAACGGCGTAAGGGGCGTAATTGGCATGATCGGCGTGGTGCCCGCATACCGGGGAAAGGGCATGAGCCGCCACATCTTACACGCGGGAATGGAATACCTGCGTTCGACCGGGCTGTCCGAGATCGGCTTGGAAGTTGACGGGAACAACGAGCCCGCTGTGGGGCTCTATAAATCCATCGGTTTCAAGACGATGGGAGAGCGTCACTGGTTCGAACGAGTCCTACCCGGCACCTGAAATCCAGAACGCTTGAACACCGTATCCAGGCGAACCCCCCCGGATATCACCACTCTCATGGCGTCCTCAACGCTCATCTCGGTTCGCGTCACTTCTGACGCGGATACGATGACCAAGAACCCAGACGACGGTATCGGTGTTGTTGGAATGTAGACCGCCAGGACTCCTTCTCCGTTTGTGTCCAGCATGCTGGAGGTGATCAATCCTATGGACATGATGCCGGCCCTGGGGTATTCGATTAGCACCACGCCCGCGTATTGCTGACCGTCATCCAGGTCACCGTTGCTGTTGCCATTTTGGTTTTTCGAGAGAATCTCGATCGCCATACGTGTGGTGCCATAGATCCCTTTGACAACTGGGATCACTTCCATCACCCGGTGTCCGACGCCGATCAAGCGCCGTCCGACCACTAGAGCAGCGAACAGACCCAGCAAGTAGACCAGCACGATGAGGGCCACAAGTCCGGTTCCCGTGACTGAACGTCCGGGCAACAGGTCGACGAGAGGCTCTAGCACCGGGTCCAGAAGATCGAAAAAGAACTTCAGGACAAGCACGGTGATGCCGATGGGCAGGATCACCAGGACGCCCGCGCCTAGGGTCCGTTGGAAGTGCAAAACCGGGCGGCGCAGGGGGCCGAGGCGGTTCCGGTGGACGACGCTGTCTACATCATGGGGTTCTGGGGTCAATGTCTACTCCGGGACGGTGACCGGCGCCTGCCGGTCTGTCGTACAGGTCCTGAGCCAAGATCGTGGCAGTCCGAGGCCATTACGCAGAAACATTCAGGTCAGAGTCGGCTGTTGACCCGATCCAATTAATACTTATTATCGCTTTTTGTGGGGTGCCCGGTCAACACGGCGTACTCGTCCCAGACCATCGCGGCGACATTGTCCCAGCCCATGCCTTCAGCACGTTTGCGGCCCGCCTCGCCCAAGCTCTGTTGCAGACCGTCGCTGGAGATGATCATCTCAACAGAATTGGCGAAGGCGTCGGGGCACCGCCATGGTTTCAGATAACCGGTGCTGCCGTGCTGAATGATGGTGGAAAGTCCTCCGACTCTGGTTGCAACAACCGGAGTACCGCAGGCCATGGCTTCTAATGCCACCAACCCAAAACTCTCGTAATAAGAGGGCACCACGCAGACATCGGCGGCGTTGTAGTAGAGCGGCAGTTCATTGTGGTCGACCTGGCCAACGAAGTCGATTTGGTCTTCCAGGTCTCTTTCCTTAGCCAACAGCTTGACCCGGTCCATCTCCCGGTCGCCGTTAACGTCGGCCCCCACCACCATCACCCGGACACCTTCTTCTGAGTCCATCTGTGCGGCAGTTTCAACCAGGAGGTCCAGACCCTTCAACGGTTCTACCCGGCCAACGTACAGGAGGATCTTATCGCCGTTCAGGCCCAGTCGGTCGCGCGACGTTTTCCGGTCAAGGGGACGAAACACTGATAGATCGACGCCACAGGGCACCAGAGAGACCTTGGCGGCGTCAGCGCCGTATAACCGGACCATGGCATCCCGCTCGTGTGGACTGAAGGCTATTATCCGGTCGGCGGTGGCCATCACTTCACCCTCGACAACCGGCCGTTCGGCCTGCTCCACCTCTCCGGCCCGGGACTGCATCTTCAGAAGGGCCAGCGTATGGAAGGTGACGACGTGGGGAACGCCCATCGCCTGAGACAGTTCGCGGCCGACCCAGGAAGAAAGCCAATAGTGGGAATGGACCACGTCGTATTCCAGCCCCTGTTCTTCCTTGAATGTGTTTACTTGTTCCAGAAATTCAGGGAGATGGGCATATAGTTCTCCCACATGGGCTTCGGGTTCCCCAGCTTTTATATGTATCACGCGGACGCTCGGCCCAATAGTCTCAATACGATTGAAGACATCTGAGTGCTCCCGGGTGAAGATGTCTATCTGCATCCCCATATCGCCCAGGGCAGCCGCCAATTGCCGTACATATACGTTCATGCCACCTGACTTCCCCTGTCCGGGGGCCGCCAGCGGGCAGGCGTGGAGGGTGATGAACGCTGCTCGCTCCACGCTCAACTCTTGGTTACCACCATCTGATAAAGGTTCATTTGTTGTCCGCCCAAGTGCGCCTTATATGGCTCCGGGCCGCGCAGGAAGTCAAAATAAGCAAAGCCCCGGTCTATGGCGTCCTTGAGACACATCGCATTCAGCAACAGGCCCACGCTGAAATAGCCATACTCGGGGTCGTAGCCACTATTATATAACAGTCGGGAGCCCCCATAGTCAAAACACAGGGATGTCGCCACGGTGGCGCCGTCCTGGTCAAGGAAGAACAATTGCAGTTGTCCCATCTCGGCCATGCGCTGCGTGATGTTGTGAAAGAAACGTTCCCGTTCCGGGGTCATGAACTCGTCTTTGTCTTCACGGCTCAAGCGCATCAACGTCAAGAATTCGCCAAGCCGCTCGGCAACCTGTGTCGGTTCCGACAGGGAATACCATTTCCAGTCGGTCTGGGAGTCCATCCTGCGCAGTTTGCGGCGCAATTCGTGGCGGTCTTTTTTGTTCAGCATGCCTAGATACTCATCCCAGGTCCCTGGAAGAGCGATACCCGAAGTGACGTCTTCTTGCTCAATCTCCACGGTGTAGCCGAGACCGCGGGCCATCCCCGGGAGGAGTTCAAGTGTCGAGGAACTCTCTCTCAGAGAATCTAGGCGCAGCAAACGAACTTCCTGTTCTTCCATGCACTCTAAAAGCGAACGGTAGAAGCCCTCTTCGTGCCCGGGCCTGATGGGGAAGTCGTTGTAATCAAATGTATCTTGGCTGCCTACGAAAGTAACGGTGTCTCCAGACTTGGCCAAGGAGGCGATGGCAGCCACGCCATCGGGCGCTCCGTCGGTCCCGTGGTAGGAGAAGCCACACATGGTCCGTCCGTCGCCGAATATGTCCCACCATACTTTCTGCCATTGCGGGGTCAGGAACAGGGTGTCTGCCGGACTATCATGAAGCACAGCTTCCCATTCTGCTTCAATTTCTTGAAACGATGTGATTGGTGTATTCGCCACTATCAATCCATTACTTATCGATTATTTTTTACCGGCTGTGCATCAAGGCTAGGAGGCCCTCCCGCCCCGACGGATAATTCTCGAATTCTCCGCGAGCCGCCGAAGTCAGCACCCGCGTGCCTGGCTTCTTCACACCGCGCATGGCCATACAGAGATGTTCTGCTTCCAGCTCGACAACCACGCCATCCGGTTTGAGAACGTTGAATATGGCGTTGGCGACATCGGCAGTGAGCCGTTCTTGCACCTGGGGACGGTGCGCCGCAACTTCCAGCGCCCTGGCTAGCTTACTTATTCCGACGATCTTGCCATTGGGCACGTAGCCCAGACGAGCCTCGCCGAAGAATGGCAGCAGGTGATGCTCACACACCGAATAAAAGACCAGGCCGTTCACGATGACCGGATCGTTGCCTTCGGCCTCGAAGACGGTATCGATGGCCTCTTCAATATTGATTCCAATACCGGAAAATAGGCCTTCATACATCCGTGCAACGCGGTCAGGAGTGTCCAGCAGCCCTTCGCGGGATGGGTCATCGCCAATGGCGGCCAATATCTCGGCCACTGCTTTTTTTATGCGCTGTTTTTGGACCGTTTTATTTGCCTCTATCCGCCGATTCCAAGGGTGGCCGCCTCTATCGCCTCGATGTTAGCTTCAATTTCTATCGCCTGCCCTCCGGCGCTACTAACCGCCAGATCGGGGTCCTTCAGGCCGTTGCCGGTGCAGACACATACGATGCGCTTGTCATGGAGGTCCAAACCTTGGCGGTGCATCTTCACCAGGCCCGCGAACGACGCCGCCGACGCCGGCTCGCAGAATATCCCTTCCTGGCCGGCCAAAAGACGGTAGGCATCAAGTATCTCGTCGTCTGAGACCGAATCGATGACGCCTCCGGACTGGTTTCGGGCATCAACCGCGCCTTGCCAGGTGGCTGGATTTCCGATGCGAATGGCGGACGCGATGGTCTGTGGCCGGGCCACGACCTCTCCCCTGACTATCGGCGCGGCGCCTTCGGCTTGGAAACCCATCATTCGAGGCAGTGTTTGGCTCCGGCCCAGGTCCATGTACTCCCGAAAGCCCTTCCAATAAGCAGTGATATTGCCGGCATTTCCCACGGGTATGAAGAGCAGGTCCGGGGCGTCGCCCATAGTATCTACCAGTTCGAATGCGGCTGTTTTCTGTCCCTCGATCCGGTGGGGGTTCACGGAGTTGACCAGAGTGACATCGTTGTTCTCGGTGAATTCACGAACCAATCCTAATGCCGCATCGAAGTTGCCGTTGATCATGATGACTTTCGCGCCGTAGATCATGGCCTGGGCCAGCTTGCCCATGGCTACTTCCCCCTTGGGAATCAGGACGAAGGTCGGTATATCGCAGTAGGCGCCGAATGCTGCCGCGGATGCGCTGGTGTTGCCAGTGGAGGCGCACATGATGGCCCGAGTCCCTTCTTCCAGCGCCTTGGCTATGGCCACCACCATCCCACGGTCCTTGAACGACCCGGTGGGGTTACATCCTTCCAGCTTGAAATACAGCTCCGGGCAGCCCAGTTCCCGCCCCAAGCGGTTGGACTTAACCAACGGGGTGTCGCCCTCTCCCATGGTGATCATGGGCGTGGCGCTGGTCAGCGGTAGTAGGTCCCGGTAGGTGTTTAAGACCCCAGCACCCATACGCTTAACCCAATCTCTTGTTGCCCCAAATCGTTGCCAGCGGGGACATCATTCTTCGATCCTGATCATGTTACTTACCCGTCGGACCTGGTCCAGTCCGGCCATGGCCTTAAGGGCGTTCTGCATAGATGCCTCATTGGCAGGATGCGTGGTAATCACGATCTCAGCGCTCTCAGTCTCTGGGTGAGTATCCCTTTGAAGTACCGCCGCGATGCTAATCTGCCCGTCACCTAAGACCTGGGCAATCTGCGCCAACACCCCTGGGTGATCGGCCACATCCAGACGGATGTAATACCGCGCTTGGAGGTCTCCGATTGGCCGGACGGCCAGGTCAACTCCGTTGCCTGGGCTTCTTCCGTCTTGCGCGCCCAATTGCGTGGCATGGCTACCGATACTTCGAACCACTTCGATCAAGTCTCCGACCACCGCGCTGGTAGTGGGCTCTCTTCCCGCCCCCATCCCGTGGAACAAGACCCGCCCGCAGAGGCTGCCGTCGACCTCCACGGCATTGTACACTCCATCAACTTTGGCTAGCATGTGTTCAGCGGGGACAAATGCCGGATATACGCGCAGTTGCACGGCGCCGTCTTCGAGGTTTGCAATTGCCAGGAATTTGATGGAATAACCCAGTTCTTGGGCGTAGCGGAAATCCTGGGGTTCAAGTTTGGATATGCCCTCGCAGAAAACGTCGGCGTGCTGGAACGGACGCCGGTAGGCCAAAGACGCAAGGATGGTCAATTTGTAGGCGGCGTCGATGCCCTCGACGTCGCTGGTTGGGTCAGCCTCGGCGTATCCCAGGTCCTGGGCTTCACCCAAAGCCTGTTGGAAACTGGTCCGTTGGTGGGCCATACGGGTGAGGATGTAGTTGGTTGTGCCGTTGATGATGCTGCGGATGGAACGGATATCGTTGGCCGCCAGTTCATTCATCAAGCAGCCGACGATCGGGATACCGCCGCCGACGCTGGCCTCAAACAACAGGCTTGCATCGTTCTGCCGGGCGAGAGCTAACAACTCCGGCCCTGATTTGGCCATCACTTCTTTGTTGGCGGTGACAACATGCTTTCCGGCAGCTAGACCCTGCCTGAGATAACCCTCCGCCGGGTCAGTGCCACCCATCACTTCCACCACAATGTGGATATCAGGGTCGGAGAGGATGTCTTCGGCGTTGGTGGTCATCACCCCGGAAGGCAGTTTGATGCCTCTGGGTAAAGCCGGGTCGCGGACCAATACTTTCTTCAGGTTTACCGAACGGCCGGCCACATCGGCTAGAGACGACCCACGGTCAAGAAGATGAGTAGCCACTCCTGTACCGACAACGCCCAGGCCCATCAGGCCAACGTTGATTACATCAGGAATATCGGAGGACATACCGCCAGAGGCCGCCATGAGACCTACGACCCTCCGATGGGGGGGTTGGGAATCCCTGGCAGGAACTCAGGCACGGGGGTCGGCCGTTCGATGCGGGGCGCGGTGACAAACACTTGCTTGGTGACCCATTCGTACAATCTGCTGTTAAAGTTCATCCGCACGAATCCCTGAGTGGTCCCCGCAATCAGGGCTTCTTTCTGCCAGGTGTCAACCGACTCCCGTAGGAGCTTCGAGCCCATAAGGGCGGTCAGGTCCCGTTCTTCAGAAGGCGCAAGCACCTTGATGAGGTAGTAGGCTTCATTGGTGAAGATCGGTCCGCTGACCGAGCCCGGTGAAACGGCTTCGATCTCGTCTTCCTGGTTGCCAAAGATGTAGTCATCAAGCGCTGGGAATGCGCCTTGCGGCACCCATCCGACGTAGCCGTTCGGGTCGGCGAACTGGCTGGGGGAATTCAGCTCCTGGGCGATCCTTGTAAAATCTTCGTTCACCAGGCGTTGTTCCACATCGCCAATGAGTATCTCCCCGTCGATCGGAAGTTGGATCCATTGGATCTCCACGTGCTGTTGCCGTTCCTCGATGGCCTGCGCCAATACGCCCGCCAGAGCCTGTTGGGCTAGCTGCTCTTCGACGATAACCCTGAAATCCCCGTCCGATAATCCGGTGGCCGTCAGGTAGCCTGAATAGTTGTCTTTGAACTCTCGTTCCAATTGTCCTGGATCGGTTTCTTGTCCTGGGGCAGCCGTCGGAACGAATTGCCGCCGGAGTTCATCCTCGATCTGGGCGTCGCTGATGTTGATGCTCAAGGATGGAGAGCGCTGACGAAGTATCTCGGCGTTGATCAAGTTCTGTAGATATTCGAACGGAACAGTGCTCAGGTTCACCAGGCCGCCCTGGTAGCGGTTGACTCCCTGTAGGACCCGTATGCGTTCTACCAAGGCGCCCATGTCGAATTCCACGTTGTTAACAGAACCGGCCCATACCCTGGGCGGTTTGTAGAATTCTTGGTAATAACCAAACGCAACCACCCCTACTATGATGAGGATCAAAGCGGAACCGATGCCAAAACCGACTCTGCGCTGCTTGCGTTCGGAGACGACTTGGGGATCTTCTTGCGGGGCGGGCTCTTCTCCATGGGCTAGTTGCTGGGCTCGCCTACGGCGTCGGCTGCCTCGGCCCGAATTTGCAGCGCCGAACCGTCGGAGCCAGGAAAATGGCATTGTTTACCTCGACGAGCCTTGGGTGGAGATGGGGAGGGGTTCGGCGGCGTGGGGTGGCGCCTGCGCCGCCGGGTCTATCAAGTTAGAGCTTTTAGGTTACGGCTTAGTATTTTCCCGGGTCCACTTAGCGGCGGATGCCCCCGGAATAGGCGTGGTAGGCGACAAAGGGCACTAGCGCGATCTGCCGGGCCCGCTGGATCGCGGATCGAAGGGCGCGCTGATGTTTGGCGCAGACACCTGTTCGGCGTCGGGGCTCGATCTTGGCCCGCTCGGATACGAACCGCCGAATCTTATCGATGTCTTTGTAATCGATGTGAATTACTTTTTCGGCGCAAAAGGCGCAGACTTTGCGCCGGCGTACGAATCGACCTCTAGGGCGTCCTCCGGGGCCGCCAGGGCCACCGGGCCGTCCGCCTGGCCGGCCACCGCCGCCGCCTCCACCACCAAATCTGGGTGGCGGTCCGCCTGGTCCTCTAGGGGCTTCTGTCGTCATGCTAGTTCTAGTCCTTTATTTTTCGCTGCCACGATCGAATTAAAATGGCAGGTCGTCTACCGAGTCGAATTCCGAAGCTTCGTCTGCCATGGCGCCGGCGCCCGATTCATATGGCGCCGATGCAGGCGCTCCGTCGCCGTTTCCACCCTTGCCGCCTAGGAACTGGACGTCGGTGAGAGAGATATCGTTGGAGAATCGTGTGGTGCCGTCGCGCGCTTCATAAGAGCGGCTGCTGAGGCGGCCTTCCACGTAAACCTGCCGGCCTTTGGCCAGGTACTGGTTGCATGTTTCGCCCAGTTTTCCCCAGGCGCTTACATTGAACCATTCTGTTTCTTCTTTTTGTTCTCCCGCGCTGGTGGTATACCGGCGGCTGGATGCCACGCTAAACGAGGTTACCGCTTGACCATTGGGTGTGTACCGCATCTCTGGGTCTCTACCCAGATGTCCGATGACAATGATCTTATTCACGTCTGCCTCCCTTCTACTCCTCGCTTTCCTCCGGCTCCGGTGTTTCCTCGGCAGCCGGCTCCTCTGGTTCTTCTTCAGGATTGTCGCTGCCCTTTTCCTCGGCAGTTTCAGGCTCTTCGGCTGGGGCCGGTTCTTCGGGTTCTTCAGCTACCTGTTCGGCTTCCGCCACGGGAGCCTCTTCTTCCGCCGTTGCTACTGGTTCCTCCGCAGCTTCTTCGGATGCTAGGGCTTCTGCTTCGGGAGAGGCATCCGCGGCCTCGGCTACCGGGGCGTCACCAACGACGGGAGCTTCGGCTGCTGGGGCTGCACCTTCCGCAGGCGGGGCAGCCGCTGGGGCCTCACCATCAACTGGGGTAGAAGGCAAGGGCGAGCCGTCCGGTCCAACGGGCGCTGGCCGGGGCGGTGCAGGCCGGATGGCCCGGGCCGCCGCCGCAGCTTGGGCAGCAAGTTCTTCTTCCGGCAGAGTCGACGTTACCAGGGAACGAAGGACTTCGTCGTCTACTTTTAAAAAGTTCTCCAACTCGATGTTGAATGATCGTTCGGTGGCGAAACGGGTTAGGTGGTAGCTACCCTCCAGAAATCGATGCTGTCCCTTGCGGATTGGGTACGCCAGCCGGCGTGTCCCCCACTGCTCTTCGTGACTGATCTCGGCTTCCCGAGTGGTGATAAACCCCTTTATCTTGTCCCAAGTCTCGGAGACCTGGTCCTGGTTCAGCATCGGACTAAGGACGACTAACAGTTCATAATGGCGCAAGCGGTACCCCTTGGTAAATTATACGTAGATGGATTGCGCATTTCAGAATTAAACGCAGGATTACACAATCTTTATGATTATAGCATCGGGTCTTGCCTGGCTCAACTGGGTGTTTATCAGTGATCTATGCCTGGCACTGCGAAGCGGGAAGTTAACTCTTTGACCTTGACCGACACTTTGGCGTGGGCCCCTTTGTCTTCAACGTCGGTCAAGACCTTGGTTAGCATGACCGCCACCTGCTTGACCTCGGCTTCTTCCATGCCCCGGCTGGTGATCGCCGGAGTGCCCAGGCGCAGTCCGCTGGTCACTCTGGGCGGTTGCGGGTCATAGGGTATGGCGTTCTTGTTGGCGATGATTCCCACCAACTCTAAGGCCCGCTCGGCCTGCTGGCCCGTGATGCCAAGAGCGGTCACGTCCACCAGCACCATGTGATTGTCGGTGCCTCCGGATACCAACCGCATACCGGCCTCAGAGAGTTCCGCCGCCAGGACCTTACAGTTGGCCACCACCTGATGCGCGTAGCGGGAGAACTCGGGTTTCAGCGCTTGACCAAAGCAGACCGCTTTACCGGCGATAGCCTGCATCAGCGGCCCTCCCTGGGTGAACGGGAACACGGCAAAATCGATTTTCTTGGCGAGGTTTTCGTCACATAGTATGAAGCCGCCCCTGGGTCCGCGGAGGCTCTTCTGGGTGGTCGACGTGACGATGTTGGCATGGGGAAAGGGAGAGGGATGTGCGCCGCCGGCAATCAGCCCGGCGATGTGGGCCATGTCCACCATGAGCAATGCATCCACGTTGTCAGCGATGGCCCGGAACCGGGCAAAGTCCAAAACGCGGGGATAGGCGCTGCAGCCGGCCACTATGAGCTTGGGTTTATGCTCCTTGGCCAGACGCTCGACCTCATCGTAGTCGATGGTTTCGGTGTCCTTGTTCAGGCCGTAGGGCACGAAATTGTAGATCTTGCCAGAGAAGTTGACGCTGGCGCCGTGAGTCAGATGTCCGCCGTGGTCCAACTGCATCCCCAGTACCGTGTCGCCGGTCTCTAGAACAGCAAAGTAGGCCGCCATGTTGGCCTGAGCGCCGCTGTGGGGTTGAACGTTGGCGTGCTCGGCGCCGAACAACTCCTTGACCCGGTCGATGGCCAGACTCTCAACTATGTCCGAGTTCTCGCAGCCACCATAGTAACGGCGGCCCGGATATCCTTCGGCGTATTTGTTGCTGATGACGCTGGCGCCCGGCTCAAGTACGGCCTTGCTGGCGTAGTTTTCAGACGCGATCAGAACGATGCAATCCCGTTGGCGTTGGTCTTCGGCTTCTAGGGCTCGGGCGACATCTGGGTCTTCGTCGAATAGGACGGACATGCATATCTCCTGAATGGCGGTTGATAGATGGGGAACCGATCGAATTCTACCAGCATATGTCAGGTAGAGGCGTCGTCGTTTCACGAGTGATTCACGCCCCACAGACTCGTGGTTCCGGCGGTAGTGTACGATGGGGTCTCAGGGGTGTCAACGGGGATTGGTCAACCAATTTGCGACTGATAATCCAGTCATGTAAAGTAACCGCCTAAAGCGATTTGATCCGAGCGATTGATTGAAGCGACTGGCTGAAGCAATCATCACACGTAGGGAGAACCACGAATAGATGCCCACAGAATCAGGTCATCCGGACATGCCCACCTCGGTTGAACGGATGCTGCGGCCCGAGCGGGCGGAAACGCTGGACCCCTTCCGAGTCATGAGCCACTGTCCCGTAAATCCCAGGGACACGGTGGCCGACATCGGCTGCGGACCCGGATATTTCACCCTTCCGCTGGCCAAGTACTTGATCTACGGCAAGGTTTTTGCCCTGGATGCCTCTGACGAGATGATCCAGGCCTGCCAAGAGAGAGTGAACCAGGCACGATTGGGCAATGTCGAAGTCGTGAAATGCGAAGAGTACGAGTTTCCGGTTGAGGCCGGGGTAGCGGACGGCCTTTTTATCTCAGTTACCCTTCATCACCCAGAAGACCGGGTCCGATTCCTGACCGCGGCCAAAGAGATGTTGAAGCCCGGTGGCTGGTGCTTCATCGTGGAGTGGCAGAAAAAGGAAACAGAGTCGGGTCCTCCCCAACAGGTGCGAATCACAACAGAGGAACTTCGCCAGATCGCCAAGGACAGTGGATTCAAGTTCCAGAGTTCCCTCAATTTGAACTCTGATTACTTTGTCGCAACGCTGATCAACCGGCGCTGAACTGGACGGCAACCCTTGAACCGAACGGATTTGAACCTCGGAACGGAAGGCGCCCCAAACTCCGACGGGGTCGAGCGTCTCGACTTCGTCGAACCTCGCCTTCCCCCATTGTGAGGAAGAAGGGACGGTTCCTCCACCCTAATGTCACCCCGAGCGGAGCGTGGGGTCTCGCTGCTCGGGTGAAACGAGACTACACTGGGCAACGGGATTCCTCGTCGGCCTTCGGCGTTCATCGGAATGACAGGCTCAGTGTATAGCTCGAATCAGTGGGTCGGAATCATCGGCAGCAGTATGTGGGACGGCCGTGTCTCGTCGTGGTAGACGCCGTTTAATGCGGTGATTCTTACCGAAGACGTCCCGGGGTTCTCTCCCGTGTTTCCATTCACATCAAACCTTGGGAAGTTGCTGGAAGATATGTCTAATCTGATGCGGTGGCCTTTCACGAACAGATTTGATATAGGAAGCAGCCCCACTTCTACTTGGTAGACCTCTCCTGGCACCATCAATTCCGTGCGTTCCCAAGAGCTCCGGAATTTCACGCGGAGGATGCCATCGGTTAAGTTTAAGGCGTAGCCCTCCGGGTAGTCTTCGGACGGTGGGTAGACGTCGATCAGCTTGGCGGTGAAGTCGGTGTCCACTGCGCTGGACGATATCCAGAGTTGTAACGATACGGGGCCAGTGATCTCCAGGTCGTCCCCCAGTGGCTCAGTCTGGAACACCAACACATCCGGCCGAGAGGCCAGGGGCAGGTAGGGTTCTTCCGAACCGAAAAACTCTTCCGATTCCCTCTGGTCGAAACCTCCTGCTGCCATCACCGGCTGACCAGACGATATGTTGCCACCGACCGTGGGCACCGGATGCTCAGGATCGAATAGATAAGTGTCCGCAACAGGAGACACCTGGGGAAGCTGGGCGCCCAGACGGCCTCCGGGCTGCAAATAGAAGGGCGTGTTCACGGCACAGGCCAGGGGCCATTCTTTCTCGCTGCGCCACTGCCCACCGTGTTCCAAGCGTTGCTCTGAGTTCTTGCGCCCGGAGCCGCCGCCCATGACGAACAACATCACAGGCGCTTGTTCTTCCCAACCGTTGTCTTCCCCTTTTAGCCAGCGATCGAAGAACCGCAATCGTAGGTGATTAAAATCGGCTGCCAGATGTTCAATGACTGCTGATTGGCCAAAGTCCACATCTCCGGAGTGGCTCACCGAACGGGCGCCATGGGTCCACGG
>Ga0208113_1000337_pt1 | contig 24023 bp, 27 predicted proteins | sample Knorr_S7_td_NADW_FD_185598 | JGI IMG/M metagenome (GOLD analysis project Ga0208113, IMG submission 185598) | Marine microbial communities from Southern Atlantic Ocean transect - Knorr_S7_td_NADW_ad_2505m_LV_A (SPAdes) (version 2) | ecosystem: Environmental > Aquatic > Marine > Oceanic | place...
CCCGGTATGACTCCGACTCGCTTGCGTAGGAAGTCGCTTAGCACTTCGGAGGACTTGAGCGTTGCCCAGGCGAATATGTCGAAGGAACCGGTCGTGACCGAAACCCAGGTAACTTCCGTCATCTCGGCCAGTTGGTCACCTACAGCGTCGACTTTGTCCGCGTCGACCTGAAGACCGATAATTACCTGGGACTCGTAACCCATCCGCGAGGCGTCCGGCACAGCCACGACTTTGATGAACTGCTCGCTCATCAGCCTTTTGAGACGACGGCGCACCGTTTCCTCACTCACTCCCACCTGTCGGGCGATACCCGCATTGGTGGATGTGCCATCCTTTTGAAGGTGTGTGATAATCCTGACATCTAGTTGATCCATTTATGTTTTTCCTATCCTTTATTGATTCAAACACACTATATCTAATCGTTACGAATTGTGTCAAACTTTTAGCGCATAATCATGACCAATTATTTAACAATTCCTGCATTGTTAACTGATAATGCAATACTATCGTCAGAAAAAGTCGTACAAAACCCATTCGACCCGCCGCTCGCTCAACTTATGAAAAATCATATTGAGTTGCGCGCATCAGCTGAGAGAGAGTATGTCCATTTGCTCGCTCCGCAAACTGCGGACACGGTAACTCTCACTTAACTAGGCTTTTCACCTATCCAACCTAGCATATCGCAGTGTTTGCCGCACCAGAATCGAGCTAACACCTGATTGATTTACACGCTTAAATTATATCTTCAATTCGCGAATAATCTAGCTATTGATTAAGCGATGCAATTTTTCAGATCAAGGTCAATTTGGTCAAATGCAAGAAATTCAGGTCAGGGAGACGAGCTCATCACTTGGTCTTGCTGAATTATTTGTAGAAACTGAGCGCAATCGACCAGTTCCCACTTCAGCAGAATACGTGCCATTGGTTAGCCTCACGATCTCACGATCTTGATCGATCCGTATGAGGTCCGTCTGTCGCCTCGAAATATTTAGCGCCCTCAACCCGCCTATATATTTTGCCATAAATAAACCGCTAAGATGTGGCGAAAATTGAGCAATAAGTTATGTTTTTCAAAACAGGCTGTAGAATCGATTCATCTATTACCATCAGGAGAATATATGATAGGCGTATTAACTCACCACTGGGCCAAGCCAGACAAAATTGAGGAAGCCCGCAAATTGCTGGATGGAAACGGCGTGGCCCAGAGCAAACATGCAGGCTACGGTACCCGCCAGACGATGATTTCCCGTGCCGACCCCACCAAGATCACAACGCTTGTGACTTGGGACAGCAACGAAATCTACGACGGTTGGCGCGCCAGTCCAGCCCGTGCCGTCGCAATGGAAGGCGCGGCCGAGCTGTGGTCTCAGCCCGCAGCGTCCGAGAGATTCGACATGGTGGACTGATTTCATGACTCGTAGGACGCCGGTGCATCAAAACAGAAGAGGGCAAGGCGTATGATCAATGTTGATGGGTTCCGACAGAAGTCCGCTAAACTGCGGGGATTAAAGTTTAGCTATCTGGAATGGGGCGCCGAGGACAGTCCACCAGTCGTCTTATTGCACGGCCTTCAAAGCCACGCCCACAGTTGGGACCTGCTCGCGAGCGCGCTTCAGAGCGAATACAGGGTCATTGCCCTCGACCAGCGGGGACATGGCGACACCGCATGGCCCGATCCGCCCATCTACACGACCGCAGATTTCGTCGACGACGTTTTGGCGTTAGCCGAACATCTGGGCATCGCTCGCTTCGTGCTGATGGGCCTTTCGATGGGAGCGCACAACGCCCTGGCCGTTGCCATCCGGCATCCTGAGTTTGTGGATAAGCTGGTCTCGGTGGATGTTCCGGCGTCGCTGAATTTACTGTACGACCCGGAGGTCCGTAATCGCTTGGTCAACGTCCAGAGGGATTTTTCGTCCATTGAGGAGATGGTCGTGGACGCCCGCGACACCTATCCCTTCGCAACTGATGAGATGATCCGTCACCGCATGGAACACAACGCCTACCAACTATCCAGTAGGCGCCTGACGCTGAAATACAGCCCCGACGCTCCCAAAAGCTGGAACCCCGATGACCTATCTGAAGAAATCGCCCTCATACAGTGCCCGACCCTGATTGTCCGCGGCGGCGAAAGCGAGGTTCTGTCTGCAGGCCGAGCTCAGTCGATGGCCGACGCCATCCCCAACAGCCATTTTATAACCATCAAGGGGGCAGGCCACTCGGTCCCGATGGACAAGCCAAAGGAGTTTGAAGCGGCCGTCAGAGAGTTTTTGGCCGATTAAGCTAAACTGTGTCTCAAACCAAACCGAGAAGAGGATAGATTGAATTACGACACGATCATCGTTGGCGCTGGGTCTGCCGGAGCGATACTGGCTGCCCGACTCTCCGAGGACTCGCACCGCAGTGTTTTGCTGTTGGAGGCCGGACCGGATCATACGAACATCGCGACGCTGCCTGATGACGTGAAGTGGGGTTATGGCGAGAATGCCACCGTCACGGACCGCCTCTCCAGCCCCACCAGGTCGCACTTCGTCGCGCGAGCGACTGACGGCAGGTCGATGATCATTCCTCGCGGTCGGGTTACTGGAGGCTCCAGCGCGGTCAACGCTCAGATTTTCCTGCGGGGCGCGCCGGAGGATTTCGACGACTGGGCAAGCTGGGGCAACGACGAGTGGAGCCAGCAAAACCTCATGCCATTTCATCGACGCATTGAGGGAGATAACGATTTCCGAGGCGACTTCCACGGCTCGGACGGGCCGATTATCGTGCGCCGCGATCCTCCTGAACGATGGCTGCCTGACCAGCAGGCTTGGCACGCCGCCTGCCGGTCTCTGGGATTCGCCGACTCGCCGGACCACAACGATCCAGACTCCACGGGCGTCGGCCCAACGCCCCTCAACACCGTGGACCGCGTCCGGTGGAGCACAGCGATTGGCTATCTTGCTCCCACGAGGGACAGGCTCAACCTCACCATCCAGTCCGACTCCCAGGCTCGTCAGGTGGTGTTCGACGGCAATCGGGCTGTTGGCATCCAGGGCGTTTCCGGCGGCAGGGACTTCAGTGTTGAAGGAGAAGAGATCATCCTGTCGGCCGGGGCTATTGGCACTCCGCACCTGCTATTGCTATCCGGCGTCGGGCCAGCCGAGCAACTTGCCAGGTTCGACGTGCCGCAGGTTTACGACTCGCCCGGTGTCGGCAAGAACCTTCGAGACCATCCCCAAGCTCCGGTCATGTTCTACACGAAAGAGCGGTCTGAACAGCAATCGGTGGCCCACGGAATACAGGTTCTGCTGCGTTACACTGCCACAGGTTCAGACCAGCGCAATGACATGCTTATCCATCCTTTCGCCCACGGTCGGAAGTCGTTGTACTACGCCGAGAGCTTCAGCGAACCTTACGGCTATGGCATGGTAGCTTGTTTATACCTCGCCGAGGGCGCAGGGGAAATGGCCCTGCTAGACTCCGACCCTCGCGTTCAACCATACTTGGACTACAACTACCTCGTGGGGGACTGGGACAGAGCGCGAATGCGGGAATCTGTCCGCATCTGCTTGGACATCGCGAAGCAGTCAGGCATGGCCGACATAATCGAAGGGCCGATGGACCCTGACGAATCGGACTCGGAATCCGACGACGCTCTAGACGCCTGGCTCCTTCGAAACGTGCGGACGAGTCACCATATTTCAGGCACCTGCAAGATGGGGCCGGATTCGGATGAGATGGCAGTTGTTGACCAGTATGGCAAGGCTCGCGGACTTGAAGGACTTCGAGTCGCCGATGCTTCGATCATGCCCGATTGCATCCGCGCCAACACCAACGTCACCTCTATGGTGATCGGCGAGCGAATCGCGGATTTCATCAAGAACGGCAAGTAGGACTTTCTTTGAGATGAGCGACCGCGAGGTTACCTGCATACCCACCACTACCTGGTACCTCTTTGACGAGAAAGAAAAACCGTTGGGACAGATTTACCGGACTGGTTTTCCAGAGGATGGATTGCAGTTCGAGGGAGGTCAGCGGTTTGAGACAGGCGAGGTCGTGTCGTTCGCCGAGCTTCGAGCAACGTGCTCAATGCGCCGATTTCGAGTTGTCGTGCGAGTCCTACGCTGAGTTCCGGCCCTCCAGCCACCACGTCTCCATCCCGCCCTTGCCTTTGATGTCAACAACTCCTCTGGGGCTGTACACGAAATCACCGCCGAGCAGTCCGTACATCTCCCGTGTGATCTGAATTTTGCCCGGCTCGCCGTGGGATTCCATGCGTCTGGCGGTGTTCATCGAGTCTCCCCCGATGTCGTAGTGGAACTTCTGTTGGCCGATGACCCCTGCCACGACAGAGCCAGTGTTCATGCCAATTCGGAATTTGAGAGGCGTGGCCCCATGAGGCTTCTGGGCAATGTACGCGTTCATATCCAGGGCCATGTTCGTCAGCGCGATAGCGTGATCATCTCTAGATTTAGGGATGCCCGAAGCCACCATGTAGTTGTCGCCGATTGTCCTGATCTTCTCAAGACCGTACTCGTCCGTGAGCCTGTCGAAAAACGAAAACACTACGTTGAGCATCTCTACCATGCGCTCCGGTTCATACTCGACCGTCAGAGAGGTCGAGCCAACGACATCGGCGAACAAAACGCTCAAGGGCGCCATGACGCTGGGCGATGGTGTGATTGGTGTTTTTCAGTTCCTCGGCGATCTCGGCAGGCAGAACGTTTAACGTCAAGCTTTCCGATCTCTCTTGCTCCGCGTTCAATTGGGCCATCGCTGAATCTTTTTGGTTAGAGAAATATTGGAGCATGAAAAACGCAAACAGCGAAGGCCCCAAAACGTTCATCACAAAAACGGCAATGACCACTGCGTTCGGCAGGTTGTTTTCTTCATCGCCAGAGAATTCCAATACGCCACTGACTACAAGCAGAAAACCGTATGTCAATAACCACCAGACTGCTTGCTTTCGATCTGCAAACATCAACGCGCCAAGAGGACACAGCAGTCCCCAGATGATTACTCCGCTTCCAAGAACAACCCCGCCCAACGCTTCCATCACAACGAAAGGCAATAGCAAGATCAAAACAAGCTGAGTGGATCGAAACCAACGGGCATTGTGACTGCGAATACGGCGACACTCAAAAACGAGCCTGTCGCGTACAGTAAGGGAATCGAGCCAGCCAACTTCTCATCATACGCCACGTAGATCACGCCCCACGCCACCGCCCGCCACCTACGATGATTGCGAATGCTGCCAGCACCGTCTTGCGAATCAGTTCACCGGGCGAGTCCGATTCGACGATGCCGATCCGCTCGACTCGTTTCAACAAGCATTCGATTTGATTGCCCATAAAATCCCGTCCTCCTCTTCCAGGTTAGTCTTCATTGTCCCGATTCCCAAAAAGTTATCGCTAATACATCCTGTCCATAAAACCAAAATGCTAGTATTAGACAGAGAATCCGTCTGCCCCAAGGAGTTGAAATTTGAAATTGGAAACTACGATCACGATTGAACGCCCAGTGGATGAGGTGTTGGCCTATGTCACCGTTGTGGAGAACACCACCCAATGGACGGAGAGCACCGTCGAGGCTCTGCAGACCTCTGAGGGGCCAATCGGCTCTGGTTCCACCTGCCGGATCGTCAGCCAGGCGATGGGGAAAAGATTCACTCACGATTTTGAAGTGACAGACTTCCAACCCGGAAAGCGTTACGCCGTCCAAAGCACTGACGGCCCGTTCCCTATTCGTATGACCTACACGGTTGAAGTGGTAGAAGAAGGCACAAGATTGCACGTCGTATCCGAGGCCGACCTTGGCGGACTGATGAGCATTGCAGGAGCGCTGATAAGCCGAGCCGCCCAAAAGCAAATGGAGACGGATCATCGCACCCTCAAACGGGTTCTGGAGTTCTCGACCGGCGGGTGAATCCTCGGTTAGAATACTCACATGTCTCCCCTTCACCACTCCGGCGGACAGTTGGAGCTTGTCGCCGGACAGTCCATATTCGATTACGCTGACGCTCTCAAATTGCGCGTCCCAACCTCCTGCGGGCGCACTGGCGAGTGTCACGAGTGCATCGTCGAGCTTCGACGAGGCGCGGACGCCGTAACGCCGCCCACAGACGCCGAGCGTTTCCTCAGAGACAACTACCGACTTGCCTGTCAGGCACGTGTTGTCGAACCCGACGCCGACATCGAGTTTCAGGTCCTTCGTCGCCAACCGCGCATCCTAACCGACTCCATCCACCGCGAGGTGGCCCTCGACCCCGTTGTCAGGAGAGTGGGGGACGGCGTGAAGATCAATGGAAACCGAGTCGATTCCTATAAGGGCAAAATATACGGACTCGCCGTCGATTGCGGAACGACGACCGTCGTGATGAATCTGGCAGACCTGGAGTCCGGCGAAATCCTCCACACCGCCTCCTTCGAGAACCCGCAACGATTTGGCGGAAGCGACATTATGCACCGCATCTCCTACGACGGCGGCCCTTATCATGGCGAGCTAAGACAGGTGATGCTATCGTCTCTAAACTTCGAGATCGGCGACATGGCCCGTCGGCTCAAGTTCCATCGCCGCAGCATCTATGAAGTAGTCATCGTCGGCAACTCCACCATGCGGGACATGCTGTTCGGTTTGGACGTGCAGCCCATCGGCGAGAAGCCGTATATGTCCGTGACGGAGACTGAGATGCGCGAAGGATTGCGAGACACGACAGTCATCAACACGACTGCCCGAGAGTTTGGCCTTCGAGTGTTTCCCGACGCGAATATTTACGGCGGGCCGATAATCGGGTGTCACGTCGGAGCAGATGTTGCCGCTGACCTCCTCGCCATTGGTATGGACGAGCAAGAGGACGTCGTGATGCTGGTTGACATCGGAACCAACACTGAGGTTGTCATCGGGAACCGACACAGGCTGATGACCGCTTCCTGCCCGGCCGGCCCAGCCTTCGAGGGTGGCGAGATAACATACGGCATGCCTGGATACGAAGGCGCTGTCGAGTCGGTGCAGGTGGGCAGCGACGGCCCGGTGATCGAGACGATAGGCAATGCGACGCCCCAGGGAATCTGCGGCTCCGGACTCGTCGACCTGCTTGCTGGACTCAGACGCTCAGGCCTTATGACAGAGCTTGGTGTCTTCAACGACGGAAGCTACGAGTTTATGTTCGCCCCAACACAGAACATGACATTATCCAGGGCCGATATCAGCGCGCTGGCCCAGGCCAAATCAGCCAACTACTCAGGGCAGTACATCATCCTGAGAAAGTACGGACTGCCTTTGGAACAAATTTCGAAGCTCTGCCTGGCTGGAGGGTTCGCCAACTACATCGACGTGAACAACGCTCTGGACATCGGGTTCATCGCCAACTTCCCTCCGGAGCGAATTTCCAAGGTCGGCAACGCCTCGCTGGAAGGCGCGACCATCATGCTAGTGTCCGGAGAGCTACGCCATCGCATGGAGAATCTGGTCCGCGAGGTTGAGCACGTCGAACTGGAAACGACGCCCGATTTCTTCGAGATTTTCGTGGAAGGGTGCATGTTCAACCCGATGGATTATTCGCCCTCACCATCGTAGGTGTCAGGTTTTCAGGTGTCAGGATTGCCATAAATCACTGGTTGGATGACAATACGCCTAATTTCCTGGAGCCTCCTCAATAGCCATCGATTTCACAGGGAGAAAAAAATGTCGTTCAAAGTGCTGATAACTGATTACGTCTGGCCTACCACTGAACCAGAGGAAACTGTTCTGAAAGCGGAAGCCGACGCCGAGGTCATCGTCGCTCCAGATGGCAGCGAGGAGACTCTTATCGCTCTCGCCAAGGATGTTGACGCCATCATGACCTGCTTCGCCCAGGTGACGCCCAACGTCCTAAAGGCGGCGGACAAATGCGTTGCGGTGGGCCGCTTCGGCGTGGGAGTCGATAACATCGCGGTTGACACCGCCACCGAGCTTGGCATGGCCGTCACATACGTACCAGACTACTGCGTCGATGAGGTGTCTGACCATGTGATGGCTCTACTGCTAACATGGAACCGTCGAGTCGCCCTGCTGAATAACTCGGTGAAGACAACTGGGTGGGGAAGCGTGCCGCTGACCATGCGGATTATGCGGCTGAGGGGCAAGAAGTTGGGAATCGTCGGCTTCGGCAGAATTGGCAGGATGGTTTGCGCCAAATCCCGCGCCTTTGGGCTTGAAGTGCTGGCTTCTGACCCCTTCGTGCCCGTAGAAGCCGTGGCCCAAGAGGGTGGGACTCTAGTGGACATAGACACTCTGCTCCAAGAGTCGGACTTCGTGTCCCTCCACTCGCCTCTTAACGACGAAACGCGAAACATGATAGGCAGTCGAGAGCTTTCGCTGATGAAACCCGACTCGTTCCTCATCAACTGCGCCCGTGGCCCGCTGATCGACGAAGACGCGCTCTACGAAGCGCTGAGCAATCAGCAGATCGCCGGAGCCGGCCTCGACGTGATGGTGGACGCCGAGCCGCCTCCAGACACTCCGCTGCTCAAGTTGGACAATCTGCTGGTCACGCCTCACGTCGCCTTTTTTTCCCAAGAAGCCACCCTGGAACTTGAGCAACGAGCTGCCCGCGAAGTGGCATACGTCCTAACAGGGCGAATGCCCGACAACCTGGTGAATCCAGCGGTTCTAGAACACGCCAACCCCCGGCATAGCCTGAGGAAGGATTGATGCCGATGGTTCGTTCAATTACCCTGGGACGCGTTTTCGCGTGAAAGGAGATCAGTTTCTAGTCAATGGGGATGTGACTCCAGTGGTCGACGCCCCAGCGCAATTCGTCCGTTTTCGCCTGCTTAACGGCTCCAACGCCCGTATTTACAATTTCGGCTTCAGCGATAATCGGCAGTTCCATCAAATCGGCAAGGACGGTGGGCCGTTGGAAAGGCCAGACCCCATGACTAGATTGAGGTTGTCTACTGGCGAGAGAGCGGAAATCTTAGTCGTTTTCAGCGGTGAGGAAAATAACTAGGTGCGGTTGGTGAGTTATTCGTCGGAGCTGGTTAACATCAACGCGTTTTGGAATTCTAATGCTCTGGATGGCTCAACTGTTGACCTTATGACCATTGTTGTTAAGGCGGCGACCGTTAACGCCATTACCACTCTGCCTGCCTCCCCGGCCTCCATCAACCCCTTTCAAGAAGCTCAGGCCGTCAGAACCCGGACTTTCGAATTAGATATGGGATTTTCGGGGCCCATGAAAATAAATGGTGTAAGTATGGATATGAATCGGATCGATCAGACCGTTCATCTGGACGATACTGAAATCTGGGAGATCACTAACAATTCAGACATGCCTCATCCTTTTCATATTCACGACATCCAATTCTTGATTCTGACCCGAGATGGATCACAGCCGCCAGAGAATGAATCAGGATGGAAAGACACCGTGTTGGTCATGCCTCGCGAAACGGTCAGAATTATTAGCCATTTCAGCGACTTCTCAGACCCAGTTAACCCTTACATGTTCCACCGCCACATTTTGGAACATGAAGACTCCGGCATGATGGGTCAATTTGTGGTGATATAGGCCGAGATTCTCAATAACAGATAATTGTGGATGAATTTGTATCGAGTCGCGAGACGATTCAACCCACGGAACATTAGGTTCCTAATTCTACGCCATGTGTAGAACGCGCTGATACATGTCGAAATCTCGCTCAGAGAAGCACACGAATATCACCTGCTCAACGCCGACATCCTGATCGAGGAATGCCCTGACTTCCCGCACGGCGATTCGGGTCGCCCGCTCCTTTGGGAACCCGAAAACGCCTGTGCTGATCGCCGGAAACGCCACCATTCTCAAGCCGTTCTCCTCGACCAATTTAAGAGAATTTCGATAGCAGTCCGCCAGCAAAGCGTCTTCATTGGCACGTCCACCATCCCACACCGGCCCAACAGTATGGATTACGTGCTTCGAGGGCAGGTCATACCCTCCGGTGATCTTGGCTTCGCCGGTGTTACAACCGGCGAGTGTCACGCACTCGGCCAGCAGACCCGGCCCTGCCGCTCGGTGGATCGCACCATCGACACCTCCGCCCCCCAGAAGGGAATTGTTGGCGGCATTGACGATAGCGTCAACCTCCAACGTGGTGATGTCTCCCTGGAATATCTTCATTCCTTCGGGCACGAATCGACCCTCCGACTTTGGTAGCGTCTTACCTGCCGCCGGTCACTTCCAGGATAGTCCCTGTCGTGTAACTGGCATCGTCTGAGGCCAGAAATGTCACCGCCTTGGCGACCTCGTCCGCCCGGCCCGGGCGCCCCAGCGGCACGGTGGACGTCATGTTTGCCTGATCATTTTCATTCAAGATTTCATATCGTCCACGCACCCGGGCGCCCTCTTCGGTGAGAATGAATCCCGGCATGACTGCGTTAACATAGATACCATCCGGCGCCACGTCCTTTGCTAGCTGGTAGGTGAAACCGATGATGCCCGACTTTGCCGAAGCATACGGCAGTCGAATCGCCGAAGTGCCTAGGGCGCCGAAATTCCCCTTGGCGGTGGAAGACGATATGTTGACGATGCGACCGTATCCGCGCTTCCTCATCAGAGGCACCATCGCCTTGCACGCAAGAAACGTGCCTTTGAGGTTCAGGTCGATTTGAGCGTCCCACATCTCCTCGGTGACGTCCTCTATGTGCTGTATGCCCACCGTCCCTGAGCCTCCGGCGTCGTTAACCAATATGTCCACGTCGCCAAACAGCGCAATCGCACTCTGGATCATCGCTTCGACTTGAGCGGCATCGGTCACATCCACCTCCACAACCTCGGCCCTGCCGCCGTTCTCCCCGATCAGCGCGGCGACCTGAGCAACCTTTTCGCCTTGAATATCCGCCAACAGCATCTCCGCGCCCTCGGCGGCGAAATCTAGAGCGATAGCCCTTCCCAGACCCTGGGCCGCGCCAGTGATTATCGCTTTTTTGCCTTCCAGTCTCATGTGCCTGCCTCCAGGTGGCTGTCAGCAATCAGCTTTCAGCCGTCAGCATTTCCAAGTTGCAAAATCAAACGAGCGTGTCCGTATAATAACAGCGTGAGACACCGGATTCACGAATCGACAGGAGTAATCAATGACATCAACTCAAGACATTGAGGCCAGGGTTGCATCCACGCTGGAGTCTTTGGGCATCCAATTCGAAAAATTCGAGATCGACCCAGACTACGCCGACACCGCCGCGTTCTGCGAGAAATACGGGTACTCGATGGACGAGAGCGGCAACACAATTCTTGTGGCGTCCAAACGCGGCGCCAAGAAGTATTGCGCCTGCATCGTCAAGGCGACAGACCGCCTCGATGTCAATCACGCCGTCAAGGGTTTGATGGAGGTGTCGAGGGTGTCCTTCGCGTCACCAGACGACACTCGCGAGGTCACGGGCATGATGATCGGCGGTGTGACCCCCTTCGCTCTGCCTGATGACATGCCGATATATGTCGACCAGCAGATTCTGGCTCTGGATTCGGTGATCCTGGGTTCTGGGAGCCGGTCATCCAAGCTGAGCATGGCTCCAGAGGAGTTGAAAAAGACGCCCAACCTCCAGTTCATCGAAGGTCTGGCAATGCCGCCACGAGAATGATTTCTCTCTGCAAAGTCCTCGAAAACAGATCGAATTGAACCTTGGATAGAACATGCGTGCTGCACGATAATTGATGCACAGTATAGCTCAACGGCTGTCCGTAACAACCACCCGTACCTGAAATTTTGCGGGGGACACGATGGTCGCATCCCAGTCGCCGGTCTGCCAGAGTTGTGCGATGCCCATGACAAAACCGGGGGATTCGGCACTCATTCTGATGGCTCTCAACATGATGAGTACTGCACCTACTGTATGCAGAAAGGCGAGTTCACCGCACTCGACTTGACCATCAAGGATATGGCAGATTCCAACCCTAACATGATGATCAAAGAGTTCAACATGCCCGAAGATCAGGCCAAAGCTGCGGCTATGGATGGCCTGGTCGGACTCAAGAGGTGGCAATAGCCGTTAAAATTAGTCTGTAGAGTCGGCGTTTTAGTAATCCAGTATCAATTAGTGCGGGTCAAAAACCCGCCCTGATGCCTTGATCACCTTGTCAGAACTCAGGGTTGCGCCTCAAGGCTGTGAGACTCTGATGTTCCCAGGTGCGTAGCGTCGTTCAGCTTCAGCACAGACCAACCCTCGTCGTCGAAGATAAAACGGGCTATCGACGTGTTTTCTATCGACATCCTACGAAGAAACATATCGTCGAATCTCATGATGTATTGGAACAGGCATCGTGACGCAGTGCCATGCCCAACCACCGCCACCCGCATTGACACCGGCTCGGATGTCAGTTCCTCATTGTAGATTATCTCGTCTTCCAGCCAGTTCGACATGCGCCGCTGGACCATCCTCAAGGACTCCCCGTCTGGAGGGACGAAGTGCGCCCCTTTGGAGCGAATGTAGACTAAATTTTCCGGAGTGTAGACCTCTTCAACAGGAACGCCTCTCCACCCAGGCATCTGCTGTTCGATGATATCGTCCACCCTGGGGAAATCGCGTCCTGACTCTCCCATACCTATGAGCATATTTTCCGTGGTCTGGACGGTCCGTGTCAGGCTGGAACTGTACACCCGGTCGAAGGTCACGCCCTCCCGCTCTAGTCGTTCGCCTAGTAGCTGGGCTTGCCCGATCCCCTTGTCGGTCAGAGGCGCGTCGAAGTTCTTGCCGGCGGCGAATCCGGGCGTCGCGTTGGACACTGATTCGCCATGCCGTATGAAGTAAAATTCGCAGGAAAAATCCTTGTGTATCAAGTGGAGCTCCTTGTTTTTCGGGTTGCCGTCATACCTTAGCACACCGACTCAACCTCAAACTTTCCAACGGTCGCCCCATGGGTTATATTGTGACCTGATGCGAGGAGCGACGAATTAGCTATTCTCTATGTCGACAAAAAGCATGCTACGAAAATTAAATAAACGGAGGTGACTAATGGGCAACCGTCTAGAGGGCAAGGTGGCTGTGGTGACGGGAGCGGGAAGGGGCGTGGGCCGAGGCGTGGCCCTGCTCATGGCAGAAGAAGGCGCGAAGGTCGTGGTCAACGATCTCGGCGCCGAGGTTGACGGCACAGGCTCGTCCCACGAGCCAGCCGACGGCGTTGTGGCCGAAATTCGGGCGCGAGGCGGCGAAGCCTCTGCCAACTACGACAATATCGCGCTCATGGACGGCGGCGAGGCCGTCATACAGCAGGCGGTTGACCAATATGGTCAGTTGGATGTGCTTGTCAACAGCGCTGGCATGCTCCGCGACCGCATGATTTTCCAGATGACCCCAGACGACTGGGACCGGGTTCTTCGCAACAACACCAAAGCCGCGTTCACGACCTGCAAGTACGCAGCAATTATATTTAGACAACAGAGAAGCGGAAGAATCGTAAACATGGTTTCCGACGCCGGACTGGGTGACGTGGGACGCTCCAACTACTCTGCCGCCTCCGAAGGCATTGTCGGTCTCACTCGCACTGTGGGCCGCGACCTGGGACGCTACGGTGTCACCGCGAACGCCATCTCTCCGATGGCGGAGACTCGCCTGTTCCCCGGCAGTGTTGACGAGCATCGCGTTGCCGACGCTCCCGGACCCAGCCGAGACGAGCGAGCAGGTATCGGCCCGTCCCCTGCTCTGGGTGATTGGGAAGGCCCGGGCTGGCCCGACGATCCTGAGAATGTCGCGCCGCTGGCGGTGTATCTTTCCACCTACGCTTCCCCTGACGTTAACGGATACGTCTTCGGCGTCCGAGGCGGCAGTATCTACTTGTACTCGAACCCGGCGGTTGAGCGGTCGATACTCAAGTGGGGCAACTTCAACATGGAAGAGATGGACGTTCTGGTCCCAAAGATGATCGGCACAGGCTTCTAGTCCAGCTATCAGCAGTTAGCCCACAGCTATCAGCAGTCTGAATCGCCGCTGGTACACACCCAACGAGAGGTAAATATCAATGGGAAATAGAATGGAAGGCAGAGTCGTAATCGTTACCGGAGCTGGCCGGGGTATCGGGCGCGAAGTCGCTCACTGGATGGCCGACGATGGTGCGTCCGTGGTCGTAAACGACCTGGGCGGCGCAGTGGACGGCGAAGGAACGTCCGGCTCACCAGCAGAGCAAACGGCAAAGGAAATTCGTGACAAAGGCGGCTCGGCGGTCGCAAACTTCGATTCCGTGGCCGAGTACGAGTCGGCGGGCAATATTATCCAGACAGCCATAGACAACTTCGGCAGACTCGACGCCGTGTGCCATGTAGCAGGCATCCTCCGAGACCGCATGGTATTCAACATGACCGAGGCCGAGTGGGACGCCGTTTTGCAGGTTCACCTGTACGGCGCGTTCAACATGGTGCGAAACGCGATACCCCACATGATCAAGCAGGGATACGGCAGAATCGTGCTGTATTCTTCAGGCTCTGGTCTGGGGTCATCGGGTCAAGCAAACTACTCCGCTGCCAAAGAGGGCATGGTTGGATTCGTCCGATCTCTCGCCAAAGAGTTGGCTCCATATGGCATCACCGCCAACGCCGTGTATCCCGGCGGAGCCACGCGCATGACAGAGACAGTCCCCGATTCCAGCCGACAGCTTCGAGCGGCGGCTGTCGCCACAACGGAGATACGCACTCAGGGCGAGCCTATCCAGGGGCCGCCTGAAGCTCGTGATCCGGCCAACAACGCGCCGAAGGCCGTGTATCTTTGCTCCGAAGCGGCAGGAAACATTACAGGACAGGTCATCGGAACCAGCGGATGGCAGATGACTCTGTACTCACCGCGTCACGTCACACGCAGTATCCACAAAAACGGGCGCTGGACTCTGGACGAGTTGGACGAGTTAATTCCGATTTCGCTAGCCCAAGGCCTCACAAACCCCATGCCCGCGGCGCCACCAAGAGAGTAACGACTCGCCCACAATCGGGGCAAATAGAATGTGGCTGGCGATTCGAGAGTCGCCAGCCACATTTTCGTTCTGGTCTGAGAAGAACGCCTAGTTGGTCAATATGTCGAAGATGTTGCCAATCTTTCCGCTGGCATCCATTCGATAAACGTCCGTGTAGCCGCATCGCGTGCAGGACACAGTGCTAAACTTTTGATTTTGCAAATTCAGGAATCGAGAAATTCCTGAGCCCGTCGTCCTGATTTCTCCGGCCTTGAATTCGGCGCCCTGGCACTTGTCGCAAGAGTATTGTTGTTTGTCCACAAATCGCCTCCAATGTATCGTGCAGGTGGTTCAGTCCAGTATTTCCATCATACCTGACTTCAGACTCAGACGGCGCCTGAATCCGGAAGACACCTTGTGCACGGTTTCTAAATTAGATGTCACGCTTCCTGAGTCGCCAGTTTGTTCAGTTCAAGCTGCGTAATCAACCACGCTGCCAGTCCTATGAAAATCAAAAGGACGAACAGCAACCACTGAGGATATTTATTGTTCGTGACGCCTTCCACCAACCCTCCATGTTTCCAGAACGAGAATAAGTTCGCGATGGGTGTGAGCGCTAATATCGTCCACAAGACGGCGTTCTCTTCCTGGTCTTGATGTTCGACCATTTCCTTGAATGTGGAGCAGTACCAGTAAATCCCGTAAATCCTCAGAGTGATGATGAACAACAAAACCTGCAACCACAAATTCCGATGCTTAATCATGGCCGCTCCTGGTCTTTCACCTGTGCCGATGGCGACAGGCCCATCAACTGGCGCGATCATGCGGAATTCGCATCGGGCAAAATCTAATCCCCTGCTCCATGCGTGTCAACATCGTGATGTTGTTCGCAAAAGCGGCTGCTGATTTCCACTAGGAATTCCGAGTCCAGGCGCTAACGATTATGCTTCGCCTGACAAGTGTTTTCCCAGCAGGTCGATGACAGCCTGCGCCGCCTGTCGTTTGTTGCCATCGCGATCTCCTGCATCGGTTTGGATTCGCTCGGCGACGTCCAGGTTGTCTGGACCGGCCAACCCGATGTAGAACGTCCCGACTGGCAGTCCCGAACGTCCGCCTGTCGGGCCGGCGACGCCTGTGACCGAGACCCCATAGTCTGTGCCAGTCACATTGACGACGCCTCGCGCCATCGCAATCGCCATGTCGGGGCTGACGCTGCCTTTGGTGTTGTACAGATCGTCGGACACTCCGAGAATCGACTGCTTCAGTCCGCCGGTATAGGCAATGACGCCGCCCGGGAACCATCGAGAACTTCCCGGCACGGTGCTGAACATATATCCAATCAAACCGCAGGTGTCGGCCTCGGCAACAGATACTGTTTGTTCCTTGGTTGTTATCAGGTCTGCAATTTCCTGGACTTCCATTTCTCTCGCTCCTTGGTCGGTTTTGGATTTCGTCTGGTGGTATGATTTGCCGATTAACGCTGCTCAGGCGTTCCGGATGGTGACTGCATTATATGGGCGCCGACAAGGCATTGAGAACTTGCTGATGTTGGTTTTCAATTATCTGGCGCATGATCTTGTCAACTCGAATCAGGGAGATTGCGCGTTTGCCACACTTGATACGCGAAGTTTAAAAGCAACAATTCATAAACCTACACCGTCACCCATCGCCATATGACCACGAAGTAAAAGGTGATGTAATATCGTAGACTCTAGATAGATTCCGCATTATGTGAAGGGTATTGTGAGCTATCAAGAAGATACTGAAATGGGTCGGAATCGTTGTGGCGGGACTGGTTGCGCTGCTCGTTGTGGCCATCTTGGTCCTGATTTTGTTAGGAAGCAGGCGGATCAGCAAGGATTACGACATTCAGGTGGCATCCGTTCCAATACCGACAGATGCAGTTTCCATCGAACGCGGTCGCCACTACGTCGAAACTGTCGGGCTTTGCAGCGAGTGTCATGGCGAGGGGCTAGGGGGAGATATCCTGTCTGAAGACTCTTTGTTCGGCACGCTCGCCCCGCCCAATCTCACATCAGGGGCAAGCGGCATCGACCAAGCGCTGAGCGATGAAGACCTCGTGCGGGCGATTCGTCACGGAGTTGGTCGCGACGGAGAGGCGTTGGTGATAATGCCTTCAGAGTACTTTAACAAGATCAGTGACGCAGACTTGGGGGCCATCGTCGCCTACATAAGGAACCTTCCACCAGTGGACAACAAAGTGCCAAAGACCAGCCTGGGACCGCTGGGGAGAGTAATCGCGCTATTGGATTCATCGATACTCCCAGCTAGCAAGTTCGACCACACCGCCCCTCGTCCTCCAGACCCGACACGAGGAGTGACAATCGAGTACGGCGAGTATCTGGCGACAATCTGCTCAGTCTGTCACGGCGACAACCTGTCAGGCGGTTCGGTTCCCGGAGAGCAGGACGCCCCAGTGGCCCGCAATCTAACGCCAGAGGGTGTGCTGGGTAGTTGGGAGGAGTCTGACTTCATAAACACGATGCGAACAGGAAAGATTCCTGGCGGCGGGCAACTCGATGGTGAGTTCATGCCCTGGGAGCATTTCGCTCGGATGACTGATGACGAACTCAAGGCCCTATGGATGTACCTCAAGACGCTGCCACCGATAGACTTCGGGAAGTAATCGAGGGTCGCAAACACCCAGGCTTGAGTCAGAGCGATGGCCGAAACCTACGTCCCTATCTGGATGTGAGAAGTGATGCGCCGGAGAGTGGCCAGCGCGGACAGCGCCGACAACTTGCCAGTCCGGGGGTTCTCAGGTGAAGGGACATTCTCAATCTTGATTGTCAGCTTGCCGAACTCGCCCTCGACCTGAATTTCATGAGTGTTGCGGGTGACAGTCGGGTCGGCGTAAATTAGAATCGCGGTCTTGTTAGGGCCGATGCCCGCCATGCTCAGAGCCGCCGACACGTTGACGTTGGCAGGGAACAGGCGGCATGCCTCCTGGACGGGGCCTTCATAGACGACCGTCGGCTCGGTAACAGCGTCTAGGTCCATGCCTTCGACACCCGGAGCGCCTTTCAGTCCGCCGGGCGGTTTTCGAGTAATCATGGTTATGGAATCGATCTCTCCGGCACAGGCGGAGGCGACGCCATCCAGGCCGGCAATCGCGCCGGACGGAACATACACCTTCGCGCCATTGCGCTCGGCCATGTCGAACAGGTCGTCGCGTTCTAACAAAGCCCCTCCGCTGAGAGCCATCAGGTCTTTGCCAGCCGACAGCGTAGCCGTCGCAATGTCATTCATCGCCGCGCCCGGGGCGGCCTCGACCACGAGGTCGACCGCCTGCGCCATCTCATGCAGCGTAAGCACAGGCACGGGACTCGACAGAGTAGAGGCGAACTCTTTTGCCCGTTGGATATTGCGACTGTTGAGAGCAACCAGTGTCGCGCCAGGAATTGAGCCTGCGTCCAACTCGCTCGCGACTCTGCGTCCAATGGTGCCGCAACCCGCTATGCCTATTTTTTTGACTTTGGTAACCATCGGCCCCATATTAGAGCCATCGGTCGCGAGTGTCAAAGGAAGCCGTTCTTGAAACCATTGTGAGGTTTTAGGAAGCCGATCTTGCCCACTCACAACGCCCTTTGTTACACTTCCGGCGGACTCGAAACTTGGAGCGAATGACATGGCTCGTATTACATCCGACGAAGTGCGGCATCTCAGCGTGTTGACGCGGATCGGCATGACCGATGAAGAAGTCGAACTCATGCGCGACCAGATGTCCAATATTCTGGACAATATCGACGTCCTCAACCAGGTGGACACTGAAGGCGTCGAGCCGACAGCCCACTCGGTGGATGTGGTATCCGTCATGCGAGACGACGAAGTGACAAACGATAAATTCGTTGATGAAATGATGGCGAACGCTCCTCAGCGCGACGGCAACCACATCCGGGTAAGGGCAGTGTTGGATTAGCCGCCAGCTTTTCTGCGCATGCTGAAATCACGAGTCAAACTCGCACCACGGATGTCACACTAGCCACCAAATATTTCGACTCCGTTTAGCATAGCACTGTAATCCTCCTAACTTAGTCGTGTCCAGAGAGGCCGCGCATGGATAAATCTCTTGTAAATCTAACAGCCCACGAGGCTCGCGACATGCTCGATCGGGGCGATGTCTCGTCACTAGAACTCACCGAGGCATCCCTCGAACGAATCGAGGAAATAGATGATCGGGTGAAGGCGTTCGTAACGGTGACACGCAACCTCGCTTTGGAGCAAGCCCGGGAGGCCGACGTTCGTATTGCCGAAGGCAACGCCGCGCCGCTGACAGGCATACCCATGCAGTTGAAGGACAACATGTGCACTCACGGCGTCCCGACGACCTGCTCGTCCCGCATGCTGGAAGAGTTTGTCCCCCCTTATGACGCCTCGGTCGCTGAAAGGCTGCGTCAGGAAGGGGCGGTGCTAGTAGGAAAAGGCAACCTGGACGAGTTCGCTATGGGTTCGTCCACTGAGAACTCGGCTTTCTTCCCGACGCACAATCCCTGGGACCTGGAGCGAGTTCCCGGAGGCTCCAGCGGTGGCCCTGCGGCAGCAGTCGCATCGGGCGAAGCGTTCTTCTCGCTTGGGTCCGACACGGGGGGAAGCATCCGACAGCCTGGTTCGCTGTGTGGGATCGTCGGAATGAAGCCCACCTATGGGCTGGTGTCGCGATACGGGTTAATAGCCTTCGCAAGCTCTCTTGATCAGATAGGCCCGCTGACCAGAGACGTGCGAGATTCGGTGATCGTGCTGAATGCCATCGCGGGCCACGACCCGCGAGACTCAACGTCCATCGAGTTCCAGCCTCCTGACTACACCGCAGCCCTGAAAACCGACCTCAAAGGCATGCGAATCGGAGTGCCGAAGGAGTATTTCGTCGATGGCATGGAGTCGGGTGTCGAGGAAGCGACTCGCAAGGCTATAGACGTTCTGAAATCTCTGGGAGCGGAGATCGGCGAGGCATCCTTGCCCCACACGTCTTACGCTTTGGCTGTCTACTACATCATCGCGCCATCGGAGTGTTCTGCGAACCTGGCCCGGTACGACGGCGTGAAGTACGGATTCTCAGAGCAGGACGCCGACAGCATGTGGGACGCCTACGAAAAGACCCGACAGCGTGGCTTCGGCCCGGAAGTCAAACGCCGAATCATGCTGGGAACCTACGCCCTGTCGTCGGGGTACTACGACGCATATTACTTGAAAGCCCAGCAGGTCCGGACGATTATCAGACAGGAATTCGAGTCAGAGTTTGAGAAATTCGACGCGCTTGTGATGGCGACATCCCCTACCACGGCATTCAAGCTCGGCGAAAAGATGGACGACCCCGTACAGATGTACCTGAACGACGTGCTGACCCTGCCCGCCAACATCGCAGGGATCCCTGGAATATCCGTGCCGTCAGGGTTGTCCAACGGGCTGCCCACCGGACTCCAGATCATGGCGAAACCCTTGGGCGAAGAGGCGATGTTCCGGATAGCCTACGCCTACGAGCAGGCCACCGATTGGCACAACATGACGCCGGAACTATGAAGCACAAACTTAGATCGCCTGACAAAACCATGCCATTTTGACATCGCGGTGGAAAAATCTGGCATTGGGGCACAACCGAGGCATTAATTCGACTAGATACTTCACTCCGTTCAGCATGACATCGGGAGGTTTTGTTACACGCTTTTATTCTTTAAAGCTGTTAGGCAGTAACCCATCAGATTCCAAATTCTTCGTAGAGCAGCACGACGTTTCGCAGACCTGGCGGTTCTGGTAAAGTGCGGACATCATGGCATCTGAACAGGAAGACCTATCCATCGAGATTCAGGGTGTTGTTCCCTGGCAAGCTCCTGAGGGTCAGGCCGGTCAGGGAATGCTCCTACAGACTACACGAGGCGACATTCAGGCCATCATCCACCACGACCAGACGACGCCGACCATGCAAGGCATCGTGTGGGTTTGGGGCGCCAGAGGCGGGTTCGATGGCCCGGCAGACGGCATTTACGGCGATCTGGCCGAAAATCTGAAGACCGGAATCACGTCGTTAAGGATAAACTACCGCGACCCCCGGCTTCTCCAGGAATCTGTGTTGGACACTCTCGTAGGAATCTCATTTCTTGTGGGAACTGGACACACGGACATTCTGCTTGTTGGGCACTCCTTTGGGGGCGCCGTGGTCATCACGGCGGCTCCATTTAGCGACAAAGTCAAAGCTGTGATCGCGCTGTCCAGCCAGACATTCGGAGCGCGGGACGCCGGCAAAGTGTCGCCGCGCCCGCTGCTTTTGGTCCACGGCCAGGAGGACACTCGATTGCCTCCAAGTTGCTCGGAGCAGATATACGAGTGGGCCGAAGAGCCCAAAGATTTGGTTCTATATCCAGGGGCGGAACACGGTCTCATGGAGTGCAAGGACGAGCTTCGAGCGCTCTTGGCCGACTGGATTACGAATCAGTTTGACGCTCCGCCTTCCTGACTACATTCACTAAAACACTCAGACTCATCCCTCGCAGGACCACAGAAATTTTCAACATCCAATTGACACTGCCCCCAGCGCTGCGCTACGCCGCATACTTCAAGTATTGGTTAGCGGCGATGGCATCGGTCAGCGGATTCCAAATCCTCCGGTTCGCCCAATTATGGCTGGTTCACGAGCTGAGCGAGTCTCCGTTGGCATTGGGATATGTCGGAATGGCGAACGCAGTTCCCGCCATCAGCCTAAATTTGTTTGGGGGGATTCTCGCCGACAAGTTTGACAAGCGCAAACTTATAATGACTGCCCAGACCATCGCATCAATTCTTGTGTTCGTGTTGGCAACACTGACGCTAGTCGGCGCAGTCGAAGCATGGCACATCATCGCAATCGCGTTCCTGGCAGGGGTCGTCGAGGCGTTCTACGGCCCAGCCCACGAATCGCTGTACCCTCATCTCGTGGAGAGGAAAGCCCTGGTCAGCGCAGTGGCGCTCGACTCCTCGCTCTGGCAGGGCAACCGCATCATCGCTCCCGCAATCGCAGGCGTGATTATCGCGACGGCTGGCACGGCAGCGGCGTTTTTCGTGGCGGGGATCGGCTTCATTACAATGGCGATCGTGCTGTCCACTCTCAAGGTCCCACCCATCCCGCGCACCCAGGGCACAAGCGCCGCTCGTGACCTGTTAAACGGATTTCGATTCCTCAAGAATAACTCGATTGTCGCCTTCCTTATCGGCATGACATTCTTCAACAGCTTTTTCGGACTAGCGTACATCATGCTGTTGCCGATATTCACCGTGGATGTTCTGGGTGTCGATGCCGACCGCCAGGGACTGCTAATGGCGGTGGGCGGACTCGGAGCGCTCAAGACCACGCTGTGGCTAGGTTCCAGAAGCTCCACAGGCGGCAAAGGTATGCTGTTGATCGGCGGAGCGGTCACATACGGGCTCGCGCTGGCGACTTTCGCGCTGACATCAGAATATGTCGGCAACTACTGGCTGGCATTTGCGCTGATTTATGTGATGGGAGTGACCAACTCTGCGTACATGATTTCAGTCATGAGTTCTCTGCAAATGTTGATTCCCGACCACATGCGCGGGCGGGTCATGGGTCTGTTTGGAATGACCTGGAGCTTCATGCCTTTGGGCGGCACTCAGGCAAGCGCAGTCGCCAACTTCATCGGCGCTCCCTTCGCCATAGCGATCGGCGGGTTCCTAGTGAGCGCATTCGCGATAGGGCCTGCGCTAATCAATCGTCAGGTCAGAAACCTCGGAACGTTGCTCCTACGTGGAGAGCAAGCATCCGTCACTTCCGACTGAACCATAAAGGCGCGTTTACACCTCGCGCTTCGCCAGATATACTCAGGACGATTCCCGACATGAGGCCTCATAAAACCCATTCGATTTTCAAAAAGAGAGGGACAGACTATGCCAGAGCTTGATGGAAAAGTAGCAATCGTGACAGGAGCCGGAAGGCTCCGAGGAATAGGCAGAGCCGCCGCTGCTGCATACGCTCGCCTGGGCGCCGACGTCGTTGTAACCGGCACCGGACGCAACCCTGATTCATTCCCCGATGACGAAAAAGCCGTCAATTGGAGGGACGTTGAAAGCACGGCAGACGAAGTTCGAGCGTTGGGCCGTCGCGCGCTGACGATGACCGTCGACGTCACAAACCAGGAGCACGTTCAAGCCATGATAGACGGCGCGGTCGCAGAATTTGGCAGGGTCGACATACTTGTCAACAACGCCGCATTCGCCCGAGGCGCTGACCGTGTTCCGGTCGCCGACCTGACCCCGGACCTGTTCAACCTGGTCATGGACATCAAGGTCGGTGGAACGTTCTACTGCACCAAAGCATTTATGGAGCAGATTACAAAACAAGGCGAGGGCGGGAAGATCGTCAACATTTCCTCATCAGCCGGAAAACGCGGAAGCTCCAACACGCTGGCCTACAACGCCGCCAACTTTGCGGTCGTCGGCATGACACAGTCGATGGCTAGAGAATTCGGGCCAATGGGCGTCAATGTCAACTGCGTCTGCCCCGGTGCCGTGGACACCCACCGCATGGACGATCTGGGTCGAGGCGACACTTGGACAAACATGGCCGCCAACACTCCCATCGGTCGCAACGGCACCGACGAGGAAATCGGCGACTTCATAGCCTACCTTTGCACCGAGGCCGCAAGCTGGATTCAGGGCCAGTCCATCAACCTCAACGGTGGAACGATCATGGAACATTAGGCTCCCTAGCCTCCAACGTCGCTCTAACCGGGGAGGGTTGTATACCCTCCTCGCCCACCGTCAAATTCAATCGGGCTGTTGACGCAGAAAGTCGATCTCTTCCGCTTCTTCAATTTCCGGGCATACCTCTGTCTCCAGCTGGATCGTGGAGAAATACATCTGGAAATCTGATTTGAGCATGGCCTGAATACTTTGGAGCGTATACTCTGCCTCTCCGAAGTTGCTCACCAACACATGCGCTGACAGGATATTCTTTCCTTCAGTAATGCTCCAGGCGTGCAGGTGATGAACGCTGTCCACGCCATGAATCGCCTCAATCGCGCTCTGCACCTCATTCAGGTCCAGGTCTCTCGGAACGTTGTCGAGCAAGATGTACAGGGCAGCGCGAATTATGGTCCACGAAGCCCAGAGCAGCAGCAAACCAAATGCCATTCCGAGCAATGCATCG
>Ga0208113_1000338_pt1 | contig 23973 bp, 21 predicted proteins | sample Knorr_S7_td_NADW_FD_185598 | JGI IMG/M metagenome (GOLD analysis project Ga0208113, IMG submission 185598) | Marine microbial communities from Southern Atlantic Ocean transect - Knorr_S7_td_NADW_ad_2505m_LV_A (SPAdes) (version 2) | ecosystem: Environmental > Aquatic > Marine > Oceanic | place...
GGAGAGCTTTGTGCGGCCTGCTGAAATCAGGTTGCCACAGCTATCCCCTGGTGGATTCGTGACGGGGTCGCATCGACTAGCCCGCGTTCAGGTCGTAGAGAGATGGGCGCTCGTTGAGAACGCGGTCCTGCCACCACGCCGCACGGGACGGGGCGTGTATGAACGGTGAAATCGCCAACTTCGACTGTCCCAGACTGGCGTTAATTTCCCTTTGAACGTCCGCGGACACCTGTTGCTCCTGCCAACCGCAGGTCAGGCATGTGGGGCTATCTTCTGACGACGCCTAATAATCAATCACTGCGCCTTTGCACCTGGGGCATGTTCCTGTTTGTATTGCTGTCACGTCGCTCCCCCTAGTTTTAGTGACTATCCGCTCAGGTAATCATTGGGGCCATTATCACGGTTAACGGCGCTCACGCAATCACTAGAAATGAGTAGAAGACGGGTGAAAAACGGGTAATATATCGAAGTGGGAGGAAGGCGCGGTCTAACCCAGGGACAGTTCAGCGATCAGCAATTCCAGGGTTAGTTGATCGTCCATCGACGACATGGATTTCATAGCGAGATCGGTGTCAACCAGTTTGTGATGCATGTGCTTCAGTCGTTCAAAGGACAACCTGCTTTCCTGGCGAAGCGTACGGTTGACTGCGAAAGAAGGCAGGCGCAATCGTTGGCCAATCTCGTTGGGCGGCGCTTGGCGGGTCCGCATGTCCTTTGCCAGCAGAAGAAGGCGCACCTGCCGGGCGATCATCGTTATCACGTAGGATGCAGGCTGGCCTGCGTCGGTTATCTGGCGGGCCATGCGGATGGCGTCGCCTGTTCTACCTTCGACGACCGCGTCCACGGCCTGAAATATGCTCGCCTCTCGGACGTAGGCGACCATGCGCTCCACGTCCTGCTGTCTCACTGGCTGACCGTCGCGGTAAAGCGCCAGCTTCCGAAGTTCGGCGTCCAAGATGCGGGGCTGTCGGCCAACCGAGTCGGCCAGAGCCGCCACCGCCCGAGGCTCAATATCCATGCCGTGCTTGGCGGCGCGCTGAGAAATCCAGCTTCCGATTTCGTTGCCTCTAGGCAGGCCGAACACTTTCTCCTTGCTCAGAGGTTTGAGTTTGGTTAGCAGGGTGTTGTTGCCGGTCAGAAGACCGTCTGTGAATACTAGGTCCGTTGTAGGAGGGAGTCCCTCAAGCTGTCCGGCCAGTTCGATCCACGGGCCGACGGCGTTCCTCTGACTGTTGCCGTTGGAATTGGAGCGCGAGTAACGGCCTCGCTCAAATCTGGACAGCAGACCTCGGACGATCACCAGCCGTCGATCCGCCATGAAGGGAATCGTGAACGCGGCAGCCGCCAACTCCTCAGGAGTCAGGCTATTGGCCTCCAGGACTGTGACATTCACGTCGCGAAGCTCGGCGGGGCCGGCGTCGGCCTTCATCGCGGCCACCGTCTCCTCGACGCTTACGTCGTCCTCTCCATGAATCAGGTAGATCAATTTTTCTTTCCCTGGCGGGCGCTATTGAACTCGCTCCGTGCCATTCTGAATCGTAGCGAAGCATCTGGTCGCAAAAAGCCAAGCGTGCCTCTCACGTGACCAGATTCTTCACTACGATTCAGAATGGACATCGCCTGTACAGACTATTCCATGATTCGGAGGGTGGATGGTAGGTTCATGCGGCGCAGTTTTCGGATAGTTAGCAGAGGGGCGGCGGCAACGGCGATGATTCCCAGGACCGAAGCGGTAGCCAGGTTCTTGGTAGAGATGATTACTTCCATGCGTAACTCAGGGAACACGTCTGGCAGGGCGGAGGTCAGTGTCCACTGGAGCAGGATGTAGCCTCCGATCATGCCCACGATGGTCGCCAGCAGCCCGACGAAGAAACTTTCGACCGTCGCCATCCGCAGAACGGTTCGCAACGGGACTCCGAAAGCCATCATCGTCGCATGCTCTCTGGCCCGCTCGTCCATGTTGATGCTGGTTGCGTTGTATGCAATCAGCAGCGCGAGGATCAGTATCATGCCCTCAAGGAATTGCAGGATGCCCATGAACTGGTCCATCTGCTCTCGAAGCACGTCTGTGGACGCCGACACTTTCTGCACCGAGCCGACGCCTGCCACCTCGAACAGTTCACGTTTCATCTGGTCGATGGATACTCCCTCGGCTGGCACGCCGTACACAGTGTTGACGAAACCTTCGATGCCCGTGATCCCCACGTAGGCCATGTCCATGAAGGTGTTGAACCTGAAGGGGTGAGGATGGATTCCCAACACTGGAAGTTGCGAATCTTTCAGCGAGAACAGCGCAGGGCCACCGACGACAGGATGCGTCATCGTGATGGTGTCGCCGACGGACACGCCCAGGTCTTCGGCGGCTTTTTGGGCGATCACTAGGCCGAGGCTGGTTGCGTCCAGCCGACCTTCGATGGCCGTGGGTCGCCACAGGGGACTGTTGAAGTCGGTGAACCGAAGGAATACCTCCACCTCTATGCCGTCGTTCTTCAAGATGCCTGCAAAACGCAGTCCGGTCTCCTGAGAGTCCAGAACCGGGGATTCCAACACCGCCCTGACCTGTCGAGAGTTGGCCTGATAGAAGTTGTCCAGGTCGATGGCAATTCGGTCTGGCTGGTCACCCAGGATTTCCTCATCGCTCTTGTCTATGGTCGCTATGAACGAGTCCAGCAGGCCCAGCACCAGCACAAGGACGGCGATTATCGCCGCGATGCCGATGACCGTAACGATTGTGCGTCGGGGTGCTCTGGCAAGGTTGCGGAAGGGAATCTGAGAGTACGTGCCACCCGGCATATGGAACCCTTTCAGGAACGAGGGGATTCCGGTCCCACGAGCAGCCAGATGACCGGTCCGGATGGCCTCCACCGGGTTCACTCGCAGTGCGCGCCAGACGGGGTAAGCGATGGCGAGAAAAGGAATGACAAACCCCAGCGCGGCCACCCGAGCAAACGTGATGGGCTGGAAGGGAGTTTTCCAGATGGGAAGCGGCATGAAATCAATGAGGAATCCCTTCATCAGCTCAGCGACGAGGAATCCCATGCCCAGTCCGAAGGCAACGCCGAGCAGGGCAATCTGAGAGCCAAACAGAATAGGACGCAGCGCGATTACCCAGGTCGGCACGCCCAGAGCCATCGAGATTCCGATTTCCTGACGCTGGGCGTCGATCACTCGGCTGATGAGGTTAAACGCCGCGAACACCGCCCCGCCTATGATCGCCACCGCCAGGATGTTGTAGAAAAGTTGGTCGCCTTCCACGTCCTCCGTGGTGACTCTGTAAGACGGGTCGTCGATCTTGGGAGTCGCGTTGCCTCCAATATCATCGAACAGGCTTTGCAGGGTCATTTCAAAGGCTTCCAGGTTCGTGCCGCTTGTTACTGTTAGAACCAGGTCGTTGACTGTGCCAGGTTCTTCAACCAGCCTTCCAGCCGTCTCCAGAGAAGTGAAAACCGCGGCGAAGTTGGCCTGGGCCAGTAGTCCGCCCTCCTCGGTCATCACCAGGAAGAATTCAGGCGTCAGGGCGTGTCCGACGTAGGCAAGGATTCGGTTTCCCGACAGTCTCAATTCGCCTTCGGAAGGCAGTTTGTAGAACTTGGCGAAGTTTCGTTCCAGCATCACCACGTCGGAGCCAGCATCGGCGGCGGTCAGAGTGCGTCCGAGGTCAGGGAACAGCGTGTTGACGTGAGGGCCGTCCTCGGACACATCCACACCCACGACGCGGCCCGGCACGATGATGGTTTCCTCTGGAGCGTCAATCGAGACCTGGGTTGATATGATCAATCGCTCCTCAGCCTCGCGGACGGAGTCAGCCAGTGGGCTGGTCGCGAGACGGTCGACCAGCGTTCCTTGAGAAACGAAACTTCCGACGCTGAGCTGAACGCGGAAGTCGTACATATTGGTGACGGCAAAGCTGGCGTCATTGGACATGGTTCGCCAGACCGACGTGCTGGTAAGGCCTGCGTAAGTCCCAGTGCCGATGGCGATAACCAGGGCGATAGCGGCGACCTGAATCCAACGAGCGCACAGGTCTCGCGACGACCATTTTAGGAGGAGCCAGGGGTTTATCATCGAGGTGTCAGGTGGTTAGGTATCAGATTTTCAGGTTTTAGGCAGAGCTGAACAGCGCCAAAATCCCTGATCCCTGTCCGTCTTATCCTCACCAGCTTAACTCCGAAATCTCGGCCTTGCCGTCGGGCGGCGGGCCGTCGCTGACGATGCGTCCGCCGCTCAGTTCAATAACTCTGTCGGCGATGCGCGAGATTTCCCGGTTGTGGGTGACCACTAGCACCGCCTTGCCCGATTCCGCCTGCGAGATCAAAAGCTCCAGTATCCTTGAGCCGGTGGCGAAGTCCAGTTCCCCTGTGGGTTCATCGGCTAGCAGGACGGGGTTGTCCGTTGCCAGGGCGCGGGCGATGGCAACCCTCTGCTGTTCTCCCCCCGAAAGCTCGTGAGGGAAGTGCTTAACTCTTTCTCTCAAACCCACCTGTTCAAGCATCTGTTGGGCAGTCACGCCATCTTTCTTGCCAGACACGTCGGCCCCGAACTGGACGTTCTCCAAGGCGGTGAGGCTTGGGAAGATATTGAAGCTCTGGAACACAAAGCTAACGGAGTTACGCCGGAAAGTGAAAAGCTCGGACCGTGACGCCGTAGTTATGTCATGTCCTGCCACCATCACCGTCCCTTCGGAGGGGGTGTCCAGCGCGCCGATGGTGTTCAGAAGCGTCGTCTTGCCGCATCCCGAAGGGCCAAGCACAACCACGAACTCGCCCGGCGAAACCGTCAGGTCCACATCAAGCAGGGCCGTGACTGTGGAGGCTCCGATATCGTAACGCCTGGTGACATTATGAAGCTCGATTACCGGCGTCTTGCCGGTGCTCTCGGCCACGTCATCTCCCTTGTTTAGATAATCCGGGTGTCAGCGTCCAGTCGTATTGATAAATAGGGTCAGATCACAAAATGCGCTCGGTCTCCAAGCCAATGCAGGCAAGAATGTCCCCACGCGAACTGGCAATTACAATGATCTTAGACTTCAGTATGCCAGATGGCTGACTCTCTGTGCGTGGGGTTGTTGTGAAGATTTCCCTCTCTCTCTGCCAGACGCTATAATCAATACAAGGATTGGAGATAAAGGCCAACCATGGTCAGAGGATTGCTGCTACTGTTGACTCGCACCGGCGCGTTTCGCCTGGTGTTGAAGTTGTTGAAGGACAGACGGGTTCCGCTGAGACTCAAGATGCTGTTTCCTGCCGCGCTGGCGTACATTATCATACCATTTGACCTTGTGCCGGATTTTCTGATCGGCCTGGGTCAGTTCGACGACCTGATCGCTGTGGTTCTGGCGTTGGCTCTGTTTTTGGGGCTGGCTCCCAGAGATGTGGTCATGGAACATCTTGGCCGCGGTCCCGCTGACAATGCTGGCCCCAGGCCAGACCGTGGCAAGGTTATCGATGGCGAATACAAGATCATCGACGACGGGAAATAACGCTTCGACGACCTGCCCGGACTCTCAAGTTCAAGTCATCATTGCTAGGACTATACGCACGTCATGGACATTGCCATCGTAGGTCTTCCCAGAAGCGGCAAGACCACCATATTCAACGCCGTCACCCGAGGCGCGGCGCAGGTCGCGGCCTTCTCCTCTCAGACCAAGCCCAACATAGGCGTGGCGAAAGTCCCTGATGACAGGCTTCAACCCCTGGTGAAAATATTTGAACCCGCGAAGATCACCCACGCTGAGGTCACATACGTCGACATTCCCGCCGCTCCCGAAGGGCTGGGCCAGTCAAAGGGGATATCCGGCGAGTACCTGAACCATCTTCAGAAGGCCGACGCTCTGGTCATCGTCGCCCGCTCCTTCGATGACCCAGCTGTCCCCGACGAAGGCAACGGCATTGACGCCTCCAGAGACATCGAGACCCTGCTCTATGAATTTACATTCGCCGATCTGGGAATTCTGGAGCGCAGAATGGGTCGAATCAAGGACAATCTCAAGAGCGCTAGAACTACGGAAAGAGATGGCCTCAACCGGGAACATGAGCTGGCCTCCCGACTCAAGGATGGCCTGGAGGATGGCATGTCCATCCGAAGACAGACCCTGACGCCGGACGAGGCCAAGCACGTAGAAGGGTTCCAATTCCTGACAAACAAGCCTGTCATCGTGGTAGCCAACGTCGGAGAAGACGACACCAGCGCCGCCGGAGACATCGAGGCGCGACTGGACGCACAATTCGGCGAGGACGGAATCCTGACCGCCGCCCTGTCCGGCAAGCTGGAGATGGAGCTATCCCAGATGGACCCGGAGGACGAAAAGGAGTTCCGCGAGTCGCTGGGCGCCGGAGAGTCGGGCCTTGATCGCATGATGAGCCTGTCCTACAAGGCGCTGGACCAGCTCACCTTCTTCACCTGCGGCCCTACGGAGGTCCGGGCTTGGACCGTCACCAAGGGCGTTACCGCGCCCCAGGCGGCAGGCAAGATACACTCGGACATGGAACGGGGATTCATTCGGGCCGAGGTTGTAGGGTACGACGACATGGTCCGAACCGGAAGCATGGCTGAGGCTCGCAAGCAGGGCGTGTTCCGGCAAGAGGGCAAGACCTACATCGTGACTGAGGCCGACGTAATGCTCATCCTCTTCAACGTGTGATGTTCAGCGCTCCGTCCATCGCCCTCTACATCCATATCCCCTTCTGCGAGACGAAATGCCCGTACTGCGACTTCAACACCTACTCGCAAATCGAGCCTCTGATGCCCGGATACGTCGTGGCTCTGACTCGAGAGATTGAGCTATGGGGCGACCTGCTGAATCATCCCACCGTCCGCACTGTGTTCTTCGGAGGAGGAACGCCGTCCTACCTGCCCTCCGAGGATATATCTCAGATCATGCAGTCGGCGAACAGCTCTTTCAAGATCGAAACCGAAGCTGAGGTAACGCTGGAATCCAACCCCGGCGACTTCACCTCTGACAAACTGACGACATATCTAGAATCGGGAATAAACCGTCTGAGCATCGGAGTCCAGACTTTCGACGACCATCTGCTAGGCGTGCTGGGGCGTCGTCACACCGCTCAGGATGCTGTGGACGCTTACCGAATGGCCCAGGACGCGGGTTTCGACAACATCAGCATCGACCTGATGTACGGACTGCCAGACCAGACCTTGGAGGGCTGGAAATCGACGTTGAAAAAGGCTCTGGAGCTTCAGCCTCCCCATATCTCCATGTACTGCCTGACGCTGGAGGAAGGCACGCCCTTCGAGGCATGGGTGCGTCTGGGCAAGATGTCCGACCCTAACCCCGACCTAGCCGCAGATATGTACGAGACCACCCAGGACACCATGCGCGACGCCGGATACCGCCACTACGAAATCTCCAACTGGGCGCTGGAAGGCTTGGAGAGCCGACACAACCTGATCTACTGGCGCACCGAGCCATACATCGGAGTCGGCCCCGGCGCGCATTCCTACCTCGGAGGCACCCGCTTCGCCAACCTCAAACAACCCCGCGAATACATCTCACGATTGACGAACGCTGCGGACGGCAAATTTGATCTTGACAACGTCAATCTTGACGATCTCAAAATGATCATTGACATCGTGCCGGTCGTGGACACCATAGAACATATCGACCGCCGCCTCGCAATGGCCGAAACCCTCATGATGGGCCTGCGCCTCGACGACGGCATATCCATCCCCGACTTCAACGCCCGCTTCAACCAGACCCCCACCGAAGCCTACGAATCCATTATCGCCGACCTCACCAACCTCGGCCTCCTGAAAACCTCAAACGACCGCCTGTTTTTGACTCCGCGAGGCCGTATTTTAGGCAACGAAGTGTTCAGCCGCTTCTTCGAGTAAGTCAGTGTATGGGCTGATGTCCAATGATAGTATGATGAAGCCGCTTCACCGTACGAATCACACTGGTCAACAAGTCTAGGTGAAGTAGGAATGCCATATGCTGGTCATTGACAACATACGGGCCGCCACATGAACTTCGGATTCTGCGTTCCGACCTTCGCGGGAGCCAACGACAGCCATCCCCGAACGCCGATGTTAGAGCGTGTCGAGGTTGGCTCCCTCGTAGCCGCAGTTCGGGAGGTGGAGGCGCTGGGGTATGACTCAGTGTGGGTGGCTGACCACCTGATGCTGGGGGCCGATGACGCGATTCTGGAGTGCTGGACTGTGCTGTCGGCTCTGGCGCGGGTGACGTCTCGGGTGAGGCTGGGGACTATTCATCTGGCGAATTTTCTTCGCGAGCCGGCATTGGTGGCGAAGATGGCTGTTACTGTGGATGGCATATCCGATGGAAGACTCGACCTGTTCATCGAGGCAGGTCATGGCGGCAGTCAATCAGAGTCCGAGGCTTACGGTTTCGGATGGGAAAATGACGAGGACCGTTTCGAAAAATTCGAGGAGGCGGTCAATATTCTCAAGCTGATGTGGACTGAGGATCGGGCCACCTTCCACGGCAACCACTACCGCATCGACGACGCCTTATGTTTCCCCAAGCCTGTTCAGAATCCGAGTATACCTCTCTGGATTGGGACGATTGGCGACGAGCCGTCCTCTGAGAATATCGGCATGGACGACCAGACGATGGATGTCATCGCTCAACATGCTGACTGGTGGAACAACACTCCCGCGTCGGTGGAGACCGTGCGAGTAAAGCTGGATACGCTGAAAGTCGCGTGTCAGCATGCAGGCGCTGACTACGACAGAATTGGAAAGTCGCTAGAGACTCAGGTTCTCATCGCCGAGGACTCCGCAGGCGTCCAGCGTTTGCAGGATGAGATCGAACGCCTCAATCCTCAGAAAACCTTCTTTCAGGACTGGGACGGCCTTCGAGAACGATATCTCATCGGAACGCCTGACGAGGTGACATCTCGACTTGAGGAGTACCGCGCTCTGGGCATTGAGAGTTTCATGCTCTGGTTCATGGACTATCCAACTCTCAACGGCGTGCAGCTGTTTGCTAATAGCATAATGCCCCGGTTCAGGCAGGCGCGGAGATGATCAAGTTCGGAGTATGCCTGCCCACCTTCTCGGGAGCCAGTTCACGACCCCACACCATCGACTTCGACGGCCTGGAGTCCTTCGCCCTCCGCGCCGAGGAGTTGGGTTACGACTCGCTCTGGGCGGCTGACCACCTGATGCTGGGAGGGGAGGGAGGCATGCACGAGGCATGGTCGGTCATTAGCGCGCTGGCCCTTACCACCAGCCGCATTCGTTTGGGAACTTTAGTGCTGTGCAACACTCACCGAAGTCCGGCCCTGACTGCGAAGATGGTCGCCACTCTGGACCAGCTATCCGGCGGTCGTTTGGACCTGGGAATCGGCACAGGATGGCACAAGAGTGAGCAGGAGAGCTACGGACTCCCGTGGCAGGATGACATTCCCACCCGCATCGCAATGTTTGAGGAGGGGTTGTTGCTCATGCAGCGGCTGTTCTCCGGCGAACGGGTCAACTTCGATGGCGAGTTTTACAGTCTTGAGGGCGCAGTGTCCCAGCCCCGACCTGTCCAGCAGCCCCATCCTCCTATCTGGATCGGGGCCAGCGGAGAGCGGGTGATGCTCAGGCTTGTCGCTCAGTACGCCGACGCCTGGAATATCCCGGCCCTACCTGTCGATGAGTACGCACACAAGCTTGATGTCATCCGTAAGCACTGTCAATCAGTTGGCCGAGACTACGACAGCATCGAGAAGTCTATGGAAACGCGAGTGATGATCTTCGACGACGATTCGGAGATGGAAAATATTGCCCAATGGTTCACGGAATTTCAGAACTCCGTTGACCATGCGGGCGATATCCAGCCCAGCGCGGAGACCACTGACGAGCTTCGGAGCCAGTACATCCTCGGCAACCTGGAACACTGCAAGTCCCGAATCCAGCAATACGTAGACGTTGGAGTCCAGCACTTCCAGATATACTTCATTGATTATCCGTCCACCGACAGTCTCGAAACCTTCGCCCGCGAGATTTTTCCGCTGTATAGGTGACGAGGTATCAGGGTGGGCTTGCTTGAAGCTGTGCGTGAAGGTTCTGGCCGCAAGATCACACTTTGCAGAGCCAGAGCGAAGCATCTTGTTCGACGGGTATACAATTATTGTCCTACTGGCGACGAGATGCTTCGATTGCGATCTTAGAATGGCGAAGGCTGACGGCTGAACGTTGATAGCCATACCTAGCACCTGAAAACCTAATCCCTGACAACCCCGCCACACCGCCACTTGTGGTAATATTTATATATAGAACATTTGCTCTACTTTTGAAGAAGCGTCTCGATGTGGCACAATGGTAGTATTGTTTTTGACAATGACGAAACTATTTTGCACCGAGGATGCCTATAACATGAGAGTAGTTTTCTTAGAAGATGTAGAAGGAGTCGCCCACGGTGGGGATGTTAAAGAGGTCAAGAACGGGTTCGCCCGCAATTACCTGATCCCCAAGAACCTGGCTGTTCCTGCCAATCACAACGCCCTTCAGCGAGTCGAGAAGCTCAGTCGACAGGCCGGGGTCACCCGGATTCAACTGCTAAGCGATCTGAAGGAACTGGCTCAGGAGTTGGACGGTCGGCGAGTGGACGTTGAGATGCGCGCCGGAAGCTCAGGCAGGCTTTATGGCTCGGTGACCAATACCATAATTGCCGATGCCCTCTCCGAGATGACGGCGAGCGAGATCGAACGCCGAACAGTGGAGATCGACGAACCCATTCGAGACCTGGGCGTTTATGATCTGGCTATCAGACTGCACCCGGAGGTTTCCGCGTCGATCCAGGTTGTGGTGTATCCCATCGGGACCGACCCGGACGACATGATTCCATCCGAAGAGGATGAGGAAGCCGGCGAAGAGGCGACAGCGGAAGTCGAAGAGGTCGCCGAGGCCGTGGCCGAGACCACAGTCGAAGCGTCCACCGAGGAAGCCTCGGATGAAGATGACTCGGACGATGCCGACTCCGATGAGGGCGAAGAAGAGGAATCCCCCGACGACGGGGATGCCGAAGAGTCGCCCGAAGAACAAGAAGAAGACAACTAGGGCCTTCGATCTTCAACCATTAGTGGTCTGGAGAGCGGGGGCGGCCCGTATCTGGAGACGCTATTGGTTACTGAAGTTCTTCCTCCCCACGATATTAGTTCGGAGGAGTCGGTCATCGGCTCCATCCTCATCGACGGCGAGTCGCTGACGCGAATCACGTCGTTCCTCAAAGCGTCGGACTTCTATGGTCAAAAGAACCGCTGGTGTTTTGAGGCCTGCCTCTCTCTGTTCGAGCGGGGCGAGGCCATAAACCAGGTGACGGTTGCCCACGAACTCACACTCCAGGACGACCATCTGGAGGGCGTTGGCGGCGTTCCGTACATCGCCCATTTGGTATCCAACGTCCCAACGTCGGTGCATATTGAGCAGTACGCTCAGATTGTCCACCGCACCTCCATAATGCGGCAGATCATCCGGGCTGGCGATCGCATATCAGAGATCGGGTACGAGGGTGGCGCCGACGCCGACGCCTCGTTGTCCAAAGCGGAAGAACTGCTTTACGGTGTTCGCTCTGGGCGCAGTTCTCGCGACTTCGCCCACATCCGCCACTTTCTCGACATCTATATGGAGGAAAGCGGCGCTCTTGCCACCGACGCCAACAACCTCGCTCCGGTCATTACCGGCTTCTCTCAGATAGACGAGCTTCTGGGCGGCGGTCTCCAGAGGTCCGACCTGATTATCCTCGCCTCCCGGCCAAGTGTGGGCAAGAGTACGTTGGCCCTAAACATGGCCCAACATGCCGCCAGTCAGGGCTTCGTAATTGGAGTGTACAGTCTGGAGATGAGCGGCGAGCAAATTGCCATGCGATTGGTGTCCTCAGAGGCCAATGTGGACAGCCACCGACTCCGGATGAATCTCCTGAGAGAGGATGAGGAAACCCGGGTGCTGGACGCCATCGGCTCGCTGTCTGACCTGCCTCTGTATATCGATGAAACGCCGTTCCAGAACATCATGGAGCTTCGAGGCAAATCCCGCAGGCTTCAGTCCGAGCGTGGGCTCGACTTGCTGATAGTTGACTATCTCCAACTTATCGACACTGGACATAATGACAACCGGGCGGTGGCCCTGGGCGAGGTTTCTCGATCTCTGAAGGGGCTGGCCCGCGAACTGGACATCCCGGTGCTTGCCTGCGCTCAGCTAAGCAGGGCGGCAGAGCAGAGGCCCAATCATCGCCCCTTGCTATCGGACCTGCGTGAGAGCGGAAGCATCGAGCAGGATGCTGATGTGGTCTCCTTCATATACCGTGAGGACGTTTACACCACTAGGGAGGAGTGGGAGGCGAAGTCGGCCACCGAACCCTACCCGGAGAACGTCGCCGAGATTATCGTCGCCAAGCATCGCAACGGGCCTACGGGCACGGTGCCGCTCTACTTCCGCAACGACGTTGTGCGCTTCGAGACCCTGGAGGGCAGCCCTGCGCGCTCGCATGAGTATGCGCTGGGTTAGATTTTTAGGTGTCAGGATTTCAGGCCTCAAATCAATGGCCTTTCTGAGTCCGCAGCCGAAGCATGACAGATTGATTGTTGATGAATAATCCCAAAGACACAATATACAAAGGCTTTCCGCGCAAGGTGCGGTACTTGCCTGTCCCTGCGCCGCTGCTCGAATCTCTCCTAGAGGAAATAGACGACCTCGCAGAGTTGAAATGCACACTGCGGGTCATTGCGATGCTTCACGTTAAGAAGGGGCATCCCCGATTCGTCACTCTCGGTGAGCTTCAGGCTGACCGGACACTGACTCGCTCGTTGGGGCAGGACGGGGATTCCGCCTCCCAGAGTATCGAACAGGGAATGGCGAAAGCCGTTCGTCGTGGCACAATCGCTGTGGCGTCGGTGGAGGAGAGCGGCGCTCGTCAGCAACTGTTCACCCTCAACACCGAAGTCAACCGAACGACCTTGGAGAAAATCGCTGAAGGCACGACACAAGTTAGCCCGCTTCCGGTGTCCGAACCGTGGGTTGAGCCGGAAGACACGCCGAACATATTCGCTCTATACGAACAGAACGTTGGCATGCTCAGTCCCATGATCGCCGACGAACTGCGGGAGGCCGAAGAGCTATACCCCGTCGAGTGGATATCTGAAGCCATAAGAGAGGCTGTGGGACTCAACAAACGAAGCTGGAGATACATCTCCCGCATACTGGAACGATGGGAACACGAAGGCAGAGGCCATGGAAAACCTGGGCGATATTCTAAAAAAGCTGTCCGATACTAAACGCGTTTCCAACGGGAACGGCGGAAGGTCTGACAACGGCTCCAACACGGGCGAAGTTTACCCCGTGGAAGTTGAAGAGGTCTGTCCAAACTGTCAGGGTCGGGGCTGGCTGACTCCTGACGTTCCCGTAGGGCATCCTGATTTTGGGCAGGTGGTCGCATGCACATGCCAGGCCAACAATACCGTTGGGGAACGCTCTGAGAGGCTCAGGCGGTACAGCAACCTGGGCTACCTGACTCGTCTGACCTTCGACACCCTGGAAATCCAGGGCCGAGCGCAGGACCCCGAGAGCCAGCACCTTTTCAGCGCCGCGGTTGCTGTGTCTAAGGCCTACGCCGAGGAGCCGTCGGGCTGGCTGGCACTGGTAGGGCCTCACGGATCAGGCAAGACTCATCTGGCGGCGGCGATAGCCAATATGTGCATCGACAGCGGCAGGCCCGTCTTCTTCGTTCATGTCCCCGACCTTCTCGATCATCTGAGAGCCAGTTATGCGCCCACCAGCGACATCACGTACTCTGACCTGTTTGATCAGGTGCTGACCGCTCCGCTGCTCATTCTCGACGGCCTTGGCGCTCAAAGCGCCACGCCCTGGGCGCAGGAAAAGCTCCAGCAGATTTTCAATCACCGCACCGCGGGAGAGCTTCCCACTGTCATCACCACGGCCACCGAACTTGACGACCTGGACCCCTACCTAGCCAGCCGGATTCAGAACACTGGCCTATGCCGAGTTCTGGAGACCCGAAGCCGATTGCAAAGCCCGGCCCATCAGGTCGGGCGCATCGCACCTCAGATGCTGAAGCAGATGAGCTTCGAGAGCTTCAGCACACGAGGCAATAGCCCGGCGGCCCACGAGCGGGCAAGCCTTGAGGCCGCATTCAACGCGGCTCAGGCGTACGCTCGTGATCCCGATGGCTGGCTGACGTTGCTGGGAGGCACCGGCGTAGGCAAGACTCATCTGGCCGTCGCCATAGCATCAGCGAGACTGCAGAAGGGCCAACCCGTGTTCTTCGCCTTCGTGCCGGAGCTACTAGAAGACCTGCGACGCTACGCTTTCGATCACGAGAGCGGCATGTCCTTCGACCGGGTGTTCCAGCAGGTCAAGAACACGCCTCTGCTCATCCTGGACGACCTGGGACAGGAGCAGAACACCCCCTGGGCGGTAGAGAAGCTGTACCAGATAATCGTCCACCGTCACAACGCCCGACTGCCGACCATCATCACGTCCAGTTCCATCGACGTGACCGGCGAGAGCGGTCCCATAACCTCCCGCGTTCGCGACCCGTCGGTCAGCATGCTCATTCACATGGACGCCCCGGATTTCCGAGTCAAGGTTCGTGGCGGAAGCAAGCGAGGCCAGCGAAAGGCTTCCCGCTAGCCGTATGACCTCTCAGTATTGCACGTTCTGCCAGCTAGTCGCGGGCCACCTACCCATACGCAAAGTGTACGAGGACGGCGAAATCCTCGTGTTCCACAACCAGCTAAACTGGGTCCCCGTGATGCTTCTCATAATCCCAAAAGTCCACATGACCCAGGAGGAAGTGTGGCAAAGCGGTGACCTGCTGGGCCGCATGGGACAGAAAGCCGTCGAACTAGGCGACGAGCACTGCCCTCGCGGATATCGAGTCCTCGCCAACTTCGGCGCCGACGCCGTCCAGAGCCAACACCACGGCCACCTCCACGTCATAGGCGGCGTGCATCTCGGCCTCTACGTCCGTAACCCGCTGGAGTATTAGGTGTGAGTTGATCTGGAATTTCAGTCGTTCATCTGCCCGTTTTGGTAGCTGCGAAATGTGAACACGGTTGAGACGGTCGAGGGTGCAGGTATTTTGGATTCAGGTATCAGCCATCATGCCAGACACAAAATCCTGACTGCCTTCATCACCAGTCTGATGATGGGCATGAGCAAGTCCCGGAGTCTGAAGGTTAGCCAAGCGACCGGCGCCGCGATGAGGGCCGAGGCTACGATGTCCAGGGGGTAATGGACTCCCGCATAGACTCGCGAGAAACCATACACTGCCGCCGCCGCGATGAACATGGAGCCTATCCGATTGTTCACGCCCCAGACTGCGAAGGCGATGCCGAACACCGCCGCCGCCGCGTTGGACGGGAACGACGAATCGGTTGGTCGATAGAACAGGAGTGTTGCGTCCAGGCTCTCGAAGGGTCGAGGCCGGAAGTACATAGCGTTGACGATGAACACGCCTAGGCTGGACAGCGCCATAGCCGTCAGCGCGACGAAGACTCCGATTTGGTGTCTCTCTCTGGTGTCTCTGTCGGTTTTGATGAACCACATCATCACCAGAGCCAGGGCAAGAGTCACTGGAATCAGGTAGTCACTGACCAGCCATGTGACGACACGATCCAGAGCCGGAATCGTGCCAACGAATCCGTTCAGCCAGAGAAATAGTCTTTCGTCTGCGTGCGCCAATTCTTCCACCAGTATGAGAGACTTCGGGCCAGGGCCTTGGCGTAGTTGGTGTCCCGAACTGCATCGAGACCCGCGTCACGGGACGCAGTCGGCCCTGCCATGCGATAGTTGACTATGGATGCCACTACAAATGTCACAACCACGGCGCTGAACGCCCCGAAGAAGAAGAAAAGCGCCTGAGTGTTGGCGTCCAGTCCTCCCTCGTAGTCGTTGATGTTGCGAGTCCCTGTGCTGAAGAACCAGATGAACGCCGCCACCGCCAGCGCGAGACCGCCTCCACGGGCGATGACAGGCGATTTGAATATCAGCAAGCCGCGAATCTTTCCGATGGAGAATGCGATCTGAAGCACGCCGATGGCGGCTATCAGGATGCAGAGGTAGTAATCAGTCGCAAAGGTGAACATTCGATGCGAGGAGGGCCAGCCTCGGCTAGCCCTCTAAAGGCACTTCGGTGCACCAGCGGATGTAGTCAGGGTTGTCGCCCTTTATTACCTCCACATACGCGTCACGCAGCTTCGTGGTAATCGGGCCGACGCCGCCCTTGCCGATGGGCCGACGATCCAGCGATCCGACGGGCGTGATGTGGGCCGCTGTGCCTGTGAGGAATACTTCGTCGCACAGGTAAAGCTCGCTGCGTCGAATCCTGCGCTCCACGACCTCGATTCCCAAAAGGTCTTTTGCCAACGTGATAGCCGAGTCGCGGGTGATGCCGGTCAGGTTGTTGTCGGCCACTGGTGGCGTGAAGATCGACCCGTTGACGACCATGAACAGGTTCTCGCCGGAGCCTTCAGACACATCGCCATCCTGCGTGAGCATGATGGCCTCGTCGAACCCTGCCAGCGTCGCCTCGGTCTTGGCAAGAATGCTGTTGACGTAGTGACCCGAGATTTTGACTCTGGGAGGGATGATGGTGTCGTCGATGCGCCTCCACGATGAAGTCGTGCAGTCGATGGCGCCCTCAGCGTCGATGTACGCACCGAAGGGCACGGCCATAAGGGTGAAATCGCTGTCGAGGTCTTGAAGCCGCAGATTCGCGACTAGCTCCTGGCTTTTGTACGCCAGAGGTCGGATGTACAGGTCCTGCTTGTATCCGCAACTCTGAAGAAGCTGGATGGTGATGTTGCACAAGTCCTCTGTGCTGTACGGAATATCCATCATCATCATGCGGCAACCCTGGAGCAGGCGGTCGTAATGCTCGGCCATTCTGAACACGAAGAGCTTGTTCTGGGCCTCGTTCCAGTTTCCGCGAACGCCCTCAAATACTGCGGTGCCGTAGTGCAGAGCGTGGGTCATTACACTTACCTTGGCCTCAGAAATAGGAACTATGTTTCCGTGGAAAAAGGCCATTTCTTGAGGCATGATGTGACGACTCCTTAGCTTATGAAGATGCCGCCCATTATAGCCAATGTGCGCATGCTAAGACAAACCCCGGAGGAAGTCTGAAACCGTTGCGATGAAGCGGTCGGACGCCTCTGTGTGGATGCCGTGACCGACATCAGGCCGTTCCAGGATTTTCGAGCCTTTGGGAAGCCGCTGAAGCCTCGCGCGACCAGTCCAGTCCACCACGCCACCCTTGGATACGTTGCCGATGATGACCAGAGTTGGGCAATCTACCTTGGACAGCAAATCTTCGGGATTGTAGATCGAGCCTCCTTCGAAGGCCACGGTCATGACCCTCTCGCTCATATTCCCAAGTTTCTCCGTTCGGACCTCTGTCGCATCGCGGGACATTTTCATGGTCTTCATCAACTCCTCGACCCAGTCATCGACAGGCAGCGCGTTCATTGGGCGTTTGGACGCGAACCGGGGGCGCATGTGATCATCGTCGATGAAGGCTGACGGGTCTTCGATGACGATGGCGCGCACTGCCTTGCCTGCCTGAACAGCCACAGGGGCGCTGACCACCGCGCCCAGCGAGTGGCCCACGACGATGGCAGGCTCGTCCAATTGCTTTGTGATGAAGGCCGAAATGTCCTTGGCGTAGTCAGACTCCCAGGAGTAGCCAGTGGCGGGCTTGTCGGACTGACCGTGGCCTCGCAGGTCGACGGCCATCACCCGGTAGTCGTCAACGAAACTCGGGGCGATGGCGTCCCAAGAGGCGCTGGAGTCGGTCACCCCATGCAGAAACACCAGCGGCGGACCTTTGGTTGACCACTCGTTGTAGTGAAGTTTCAGTCTATTGGCTTCGATGAACCAGTTTTTAGGTTTGATCCGCGAAGAATGGCAAAGAATTGGCCTCCGATTGGCGCAAACTAAGACAACGTTTGGAGAAAGTCTGATACCGTTGAGATGAACCTTTCTGGCGCTTCTGAGTGGATGCCGTGACCGACTTCGGGCCATTCCAGGATTTTCGAGCCTTTGAGAAGCCGCTGAAGCCGCGGGCGATCTGTCCAGTCCACCGCGCTTCCCTTGTTCGGGTTGCCTAGGATGACCAGCGTCGGACGCGCCACTTTAGGGAGCAGGTTGTCGGCGCTGTAGGCGGAGCCGCCAGCCAACAGGTCGTTCATCACGCCTTCGCTCATGTTCCCATAGTTCCCCGCACGGACGGTCGCCGCATCGCGGGTGAGGTTCATTGTTTTCATCAACTCCTCGACCCGTTGTTCGAAGGGCATCGCTTTTATTGAGAGAACTGACGCGAAGCGGGCGCGAGGGGCGTCTTCGTTGTCGTGGACGAAGGCTGGCGGGTCCTCCATGACGATGGCGCGGACCGCCTCGCCTGCCTGCACGGCCACCGGCGCGCTGACCGTGGCGCCCAGCGAGTGGCCTACTACGATGGCAGGCTCGTCTAACTGCTCGGTGATGAAGGTCGAGATATCCCTAGCGTAGTCGGTCTCCCAACCATACCCAGAATCAGGCTTACCGGACTGACCGTGGCCTCGCAGATCGAATGCCATCACCCGATAGTCATCAACAAAGCTGGGAGCGATTGCGTCCCACGAATTGCTGGAGCCTGTGATTCCGTGCAAGAACACCAGCGGCGTCCCCTGGGTTGACCACTCGTTATAGTGGAGCCTCAGCCCATTGGCCTCGGCAAACTTGCTCTGAGGTTTGACCTTTGATGTTGTCATTTTGACGTGCCTCCAACTGGGATCGATGTGGGGGAAGAATTGATCTGATTCGAGTATATGCGTGGGTAGAATCGTCGTCAATGGTTCGTGGAGCGCGCCTCGGCTCGCTCTGCATGCTTTACACTTGCGGCCAATTGCCATACACTTTTAAGCAGCCGGGCTGTTAAGGCCATTACATCTACTTCGGAGGTATGCAATGCCAAGAGGACATGCGGCAAAGCGCGAGGTCAAGAAGCCCAAGAAAAAGGCCAAGAAGTTGGTGACTCCCTCCGCCGTCTATGCAGAGCAAGAGGTGGAAGTCGTCCGCAGGAAGCGGAAGCCTAGGGACGAAGAGGAAATCTAGTCAGACATTCCAGCCCGACCCAGGGTTGGACTGACAGCCATCGGGAACTCACTCGCCGGACTCTGCGTAGCGCAGAGTCCGGCGAGCTTCGTCAGATTATCCGGGAGCTTATTGAACTGCCCTGTCCCTCACACGGCGCTAGATGAGCGAATCGCCTGTGGTCTCCAAGCGAATAGTCATCGCCTGCTATCGATGCGCCTATTCTCCGGCCCCCTCTTCGGACGGCGAAGACTCCGGCATCGCGTCGGCCATTGCGGACGAAATCTCAGCGGCAGGGGGTTCAGGGACCGTTTCTGGCTCAGGGTCTGGAACTCTGGAGATGCAGTAGTTCGAGCTGGCGGGCAGCAACCGCTGAATCACTTCGGGTGACGTGTTGCGGGGAAACGGAGTCATGGCCCATTTGGAGGTCAGAACTCCACTGATGTCCTCGGCGTTCAAGGGGCGGTTGCCCTCGGAGAGCATCACCCGAAAAATGGCTTCTTTCAGAGGCGTGTCCGCCAGGAGGTAGTCCTGTTCCTTCGAGCAGTGATCGGCGATCCGCTTGATGTATTGCTTCAGGTCTTTGTCATCCGTGCTGATTTCGTCATCGGCCTGTTGATCCATATAACATCGCCGACTGGCGATTAGCACAGGCAACGAACGCTGGATTGCTGTCGCGGCCTCTGGATCAATCACGTATTGAGCGTAGCTGATCTGCTCTTCTTCGTTTTCAGGCTGTCCTGCCGTGGATGGGGTCACCATTAAAACACTTCCTCTGGCCAGTCTAGCATTTGCACCTCGACAACCTCTCCCGCCTCTTTGACTGGCATGTCTTCTGGACATATTGCGAGGCCGTTGGCCCGCGCCATTGAAGTTAACAGGTTTGAGCTTTGGTTTCCAGTCAGCCGAGCGTGATAGGTCCCATTTTCCTTGGTGACAATCGCTCTGGCAAACACCCGGCGCCCATCGAAGTTGTGAATAGGCTCATCCAGCACCGCCTGGATACGAGGCTTTTGGAAGCCCGACTTGCCCAGCATCTTGTAGATAGCCGCGCGACCGAACTGCTCGAAGGCCACCATCGCGCTGACGGGATTTCCTGGAAGCCCCAGATGCGGAACCTTCCGGCCATCGGGAGCGGTCAAAACTCCGAAGGCCAGCGGTTTGGCTGGTCGCATGCGGACCGACCAGAAGTCGATCTTGCCATGCTGGGCCAGAACGTCCTTCACCATGTCATAATCGCCCTTGGAGACCCCGGCTGAGGTGATGAGTATATCAGACTCCAAACCCTCCTGGAGCTTGGTGTTCATGGAGTCCAGATTGTCGCGAGCGATGCCCAGCATCAGCGGAACGCCGCCGTATCTCTGGACGCTGGCGGCGACGCTGTAGCTGTTGGAGTCATAAATCTTTCCGGCTCCGAACTCGTCCCCAGGCTCCAAAAGCTCGTTGCCTGTGGACAGGATGGCGACCACTGGCCTGCGAATCACTTTCACGGTATGGTAACCGAGTGAGGCCAGCACCCCGACTTCTGAAGGCCGCAGGACGACGCCTTTCTCCAGCACGAGGTCGCCCTGTCGCACATCCTCGCCGGCGGGCCTGACGTCGGCGCCCTGGTGGACGGACACATTGATGGCGATTTCGTCCATACTGTGCCCGGCTTTGCGACGTTCCACCTCGTCGGTTTCCTCGAAGGGCACCACGGAGTCGGCCCCATCGGGAACCGGAGCGCCGGTCATGATTCGGAAGGCCGTCCCCGGACGCACCGCCTCGGTGGGCAGCGATCCGGCGGCCACTATCCCGATAACCTTCAGCGCCACCGGAGACTCAGCCGAAGCTCTCTGGAGGTCGGCAGCCTGCACTGCATAGCCGTCCATAGCCGAGTTGTCCATGGGCGGGATGTTGAATCGCGAGGTCACGTCCTCGGCCAGAACCTGGCCCACAGCGTCGAGGATAGGCTTCTCCTCAACGTCCAGAACGTCGAAATATCCGAGGATGCGTTCCAACGCCTCCTCCACGCTCAGCATGGACTCATCATAGTGGTGTCGGTGCGAGTGTCCGTGTTGTGTCACGGTGCGTTCTCCAATCAGGGTATCAGGTGGTCGGGTTTTCAGGTATCAGGTTGGGCCTTTGGATGTCGATAGGCCTGTATGACCATTTGTAACGAATATACCCCGCAACCGTCAATCAGGCGGTTAACTGCTCGCGGCAATGCGGGCAGAATTTCGGAGTCTTCAAAATTTTCAATTCTTCGCCGCAGTTGGGTCAGAACTCGAAGGTTTTCGTTTATTGAGGAGGTTCCTCAGCGTCGTTGTTGGAGACTTTTTGCAAGTTGACACCCTTTTCCTGTTTGATGCCTCCGCGCTGAATGATGTCTCCGTGGGTTGTTGTGATTGATGCGGCTTTAGTGTCTTGCGCTTCCACTTTGAAGGCACCGTCTATCTCCTCTGATCGATGTCAGGAATCTACCTCCGAAGTTCCGCCCCCAGTTGGCGTGTTAGCTGCCGGATGATGTCGCTCTGGAAGCGGTCTACTTCATCAGAGGTCAAGGTGCCTCGGGGGGACTGGAAGACTACGCGGTAGGCGACAGACTTTTTGCCCTCAGGGACTCCTTCGCCTTCGTACACGTCGAAGGGAGTGCTGCCGGATACCAGGCCGTGGCGGTTAATTATCTGCTGGATGCTGGCCGATGAGACGTCTGAGTCCACGATCAAAGCCAGGTCTCGGTAGGACTCTGGGAACCGGCTGGCGGCCTTGTAGGATATATTCACCTCGGACGCCGCTTGAAGCAGGGACTCCAGATCAATCTCGAACATTGCCGCAGGGTAGCCTTCCAGGTCGAATTTTTCGAGAACCTGAGGTTGGACTTCGCCGACTACTCCCAGCACAGTTTTGCCTACGGTCAGGCTGGCGGTGCGTCCCGGATGGAGGATGGAGTCGGATGCCGCCTCGTAGGTCACCTGAATCCCCAGACCTGTGAACAGATGCTCCAGCGCTCCCTTGGCGTCGAAGAAACCCATGTCCTCCTGAGACGCCATCCATGATGTGGTGAACCTGGGACCGGATAGGACGCCAACCATGACTTCCTTCTCGGTGGGCAATTCTAGCTCTTTTGCCTCCTGCTGAGGGAGGTAGACTCGGGCGACCTCGAAGATTCGGATGCCGTCGCTCTGGGCGGTGCGACGGTTGGAGCCGAGGGTGTTCAGGATGCTGGATCGCAGGCTGGTCCGCATGTACTCCCACTCAGAACTCTGTGGGTTGGCGATACGCAGGGGCGGGTTGGACTCGTCCAGCGCATCCACCTTCGAGAGGTTGTCCAGAGTGGTAGGAGAGTAAGATATGGTCTCCTGCATGCCGGCCGAGACCATCAGGTCTTTCACCACGTCCTTGAGTTCGGTTATGGGTTGGGGTTCCCAGTGTGGTATCTGAGTGGACAGCATGGTGGTCGGGATGGTGTCGTAACCGACGGTGCGGGCTACCTCCTCGACCAGATCGTCCTCGATTGTGATGTCTGAGCGCCAGTAAGGAATTTTCATCCAGAGGGTGTTGTTGCGCTCGGCGGCAGGGGCGGCTTCGACAGCCTCGATGAGGTCGATCAGCCCTCCCGGCTCCTTCCCTTTCTCGAAACCCAGGGATGTTAGTGTCTTTTCGATCTGGGAGGTTGTGTAATCCACGCCCAGCACCTGGCGGATTCGGCGACGGCTTATTGACACCACCGGCGGCTCCCGATCGATTGGATACAGGTCGATGATGCCTTTGGCCGCCTGGCCGCCACAGAGTTCGAGCATCAGCTTGGTGGCTCGACGCAGGGCGATGGGCGCCAGCGCGGCCCGTATGCCACGTTCGAAGCGGTAGGACGCCTCGGTGTTCATGTCCAAAGCGTTGCGGGTGCGGCGCGTGTTGATGGGGCTGAAGTTGGCCGACTCCAGCAAAACCGAGGTTGTGTCGTCGGTCATCTCGCTGTTGGCGCCGCCCATAACTCCGGCGAGACCCACAGGGTCTTGAGAGTCTGCGATGGTGAGCATCGGCGGGTTTAGTTCATGATCCACACCGTCCAGACTCACAAACTTCTCGCCTTCGCGGGCGGCGCGAACGATGACGGTCCTGTCCTTCACCTTGTTGATATCGAAGGCGTGGAGAGGCTGGCCGTACTCCAGCATGACGTAGTTGGTGATGTCCACTACGTTGTTGATGGGACGCTGGCCCGCCTTGGTGAGGGCCTCCTGCATCCACTGGGGTGATGGGCCAATCTTGATTCCGGTTAGCAGGCTGGCGGTGTACCGGTAGCACAGGTCGGGGTCGGCAATCTCGATATTGACCTCACTCTCGATGTCCGGCCCATCTTCGGGATAAGAGATGTCTGGCTCTGTTACCTGCTGTCCAGTGAGGGCTGCAACCTCGTGGGCGATGCCCAAGATAGAGAGGCAGTCTGGACGGTTGGGCGTGACTTCGGCGTCCAGAATCGCGTCGCCGAGATAGTCAACCAGTGGCGTTCCGATAGGCGCGTCCTCGTCCAGCACTAGAATGCCTTCGTGTTCGTCGCCCATGCCAAGCTCCAGCACTGAGCAGACCATGCCTGCGGACTCGACGCCTCGAATCTTCGCCTTCTTAAGTTTCTCGATCTTACCGGACCGGGCGCTGAAGACCATCGCGCCCTCTCTTGCGAAAACGATCTTCTGGCCGGCTGCGACATTGGGCGCTCCACAGACTACGGTTGCGGTCTCGCCGTCGCCAAGGTCCACGGTGGGGAGCCTCAGGCGGTCGGCGTTGGGATGGGGATCAACGGTCAGGACATGGCCCACAAGAACCTTGTCTCGCTCCCAGTTGGCGCCCATGTCATCCACGTCCCCGATTTCGACTCCGGCCATCGTGAGCCGTCGGGCTAGCTCTTGCGGAGCGTCGGTGACTGGAACATAGTTCTTGAGC
>Ga0208113_1000340_pt1 | contig 23937 bp, 19 predicted proteins | sample Knorr_S7_td_NADW_FD_185598 | JGI IMG/M metagenome (GOLD analysis project Ga0208113, IMG submission 185598) | Marine microbial communities from Southern Atlantic Ocean transect - Knorr_S7_td_NADW_ad_2505m_LV_A (SPAdes) (version 2) | ecosystem: Environmental > Aquatic > Marine > Oceanic | place...
GGTGCATTTTTTGTTTATGAAAGGAGTTAAGTCTGAATGAGTGTAATTCAGCAAATTGTCGCATTACAAAAAATTGATTCACAACTGCAGGATATTGCCGAACTCCTCGGTGATCTCCCTGGAAAAGTGGACGCATTAAAAGATGAAGAAATTGGCTTAGTTCAATCGATTGAAGATGGAAAAGCCCGAATCAAAGCATTAGAACTTGAATTAAATAAATTTGATAGTCTAATGACGGATTATAATGACAAAATTGACAAACATAAAGATCAGCTTTATTTAGTCACATCCAACAAACAATATGATGCCTTGCAGCATGAAATCGATTTTATCAAAAATAAACTGGATGAGATTGAGACAAAATCGTTAGAATTCACGGAAGAAAAAGAATCCATCGAAGAACGAATGAAATCTGAGGAAGAAAATTTAGAATCTTTAAGTAAGGATTTGGTTGAACGGAGGAAGAAATTGGAAGTGCTCATGAATGATTCTTCTGAAGAAAAAGCCAAGTTGGATAAGGAAAGAGAAAAGGAAAGAGATAATTTAGATTTCACCACCTTATTTCGATATGATCGAATTCATCAAGCACGCAGAGGATTATCCGTAGTGTTGGTAGAAGGAACCGCCTGTGGTGGTTGTGGTGCATTTGTACCGCCCCAGATTGTTTCTGAAGTCAAAGCTGGGAAAGGACCAAAAACCTGTGATAGTTGTAGTCGTTTTCTTTATTATGAATCTAATTAACTCTATATAAATTATTGTGTAATTTCTATTGATATTGATTTTTGAAATGAGAGCCGATCGGATAGTTGCTCTCAATCTGCAGATTGCATCATTGAGAGAGGAAAGTCCGAGCACCGCAGGATAGGATGCCTTCTAACGGAAGGACCTCACAGATTGTGGGGATGGAAAGTGCAACAGAAAATATACCGCCATCGATGAGTTTAGGGCTTGTCCTGAGCTTGTCGAAGGGCAAGGGTGAAATGGTGGTGTAAGAGACCACCAGGTTTTGATGTAAATCAGAATGCTTGTAAACCCCATCCGGTGCAAGACCAAGTATACCCCAAGATGTAATCCGCATCATTATTCGGGGAGGGTTGGTCGCGTGATTTCGATAGTAATATCGGGACCAGATGAATGACTATCAATTACAGAACTCGGCTTATAGATTGGCTCTCATTTCAACAATCAATGCCCCCTTGATACCCGCTATCAACATTGATGGTGAAATGGCCTTAACCGATATCAATTCTCGCTTTATGCGATTTTTAGAAAAATTAGGTCCTTTTGGACCAGGAAACATGCGCCCAAAATTTGTGAGTAGAAATTTATCAATCTCTGGCCAGCCGCGACTCATGGGGAATGGAGAACATATCCGTTTTATCGTCAGTCAAAATGGTAGGAATTATCCTGCTGTTGGGTTCAAATTATCTTCCCATTATGAGGATTTGATTCGAGGTGTTCCTGTTGATATAGCCTACGTAGTTGAGGTAAATCAGTGGCAGGGCCAATCAAATATTCAGTTGAATGTCAGGGACATTCAACTTTCTGATTAATATGATAGGATTCTATGCATAAAAGTAAAATTACCGGTTTAGGTTTTGAAGTTCCCGAGAATGTGGTTAAGAATGCCGATTTAGAGGAAATAATGGAAACCTCTGATGAATGGATTCAAAAGCGATCTGGTATAAAGGAAAGAAGGTGGGCTACCGAAGATTTAGCCACATCAGATTTGGCAATTAGTGCATCAAAAAAAGCCATGGAAATGGCTGGCGTATCTTCAGAAGATATAGACCTTGTGATTGTAGGAACCTTGTCCTCAGATTATTTTTTTCCTGGAGTCAGCGCGCAACTTCAAGATAAACTTAATCTCCGGAATATAGCTGCATTTGATATTAAAGCAGCTTGCTCTGCTTTTGTATACTGTCTTTCTGTGGGAGACCAATTTATACGCAGTGGTATGGCAAAAACAGCCCTAATCGTTGGAGCAGAAACACAAACAAAGTTGATTGACAAAACGACACGAGGCCGGGATATTGCCGTTCTTTTTGGGGATGGCGCTGGCGCAGCCATTATTCAAACCAGTAATGATGACAGCGGAATTCTTTCGACACATCTCCATTGCCAAGGGAAGGATATGAAAAACCTTTGGATGGAAGGGCCCGGTTCCGCTCCCGGCGTTTGGATTCATAATAAACAAGCCATTGCCCATGGTCGATTATCCCCCAAGATGAATGGTCGGGAAGTATTTCGGAATGCCGTGAAACGATTTCCGGAGGTCATTCAGGAAGCCATGGATGAAAATGGTCTGACAATGGAAGATATAAAATTAATTATACCTCATCAGGCCAATAACAGGATTAGCCAAGCCGTGGCGAAACGGATGGGAATTGGCATGGATCGTGTATACAGCAATATTCATAAATATGGGAATACTACTGCTGCGTCCATACCGATTGCCTTAACAGAAGCACATCAAGAAGGAAAAATCCAAAAAGGAGATCATATTATTTTAGCCGCTTTTGGGGCCGGATATACATGGGCTTCTGCAGCCATTCGCTGGTAAGGTTCAATTGATGGAAAACACCATAACTATTTAAATTTCAATTTAATTAATAAGAGAAAAATGGATACATTATTTTTTACAGATGAACATACCATGCTGGTAGAAATGGTCCGTGACTTTGCAGATAACGAAATCACACCTGTGGCAAGAGAATTAGACGCAACAGGCGAATTTCCCAAAAATTTAGTACATCAAATGGCTGAGTTGGGTCTTATGGGGATTCCCATCCCAGAATCATTAGGTGGTGCTGGAATGGATACGGTCGCCTATGCGGCTACAGTCATGGAACTGGCCAGAGCCGACGCATCGGTTGCTATCACCATGGCGGCACATACATCTCTAGGGACAATGCCGATTGTTATAGCAGGATCCGAGGAACAAAAGAAAAAATTCGTACCACCACTGGCTTCCGGAGAAATGATTGGTGCTTTTGGACTTACCGAACCGGATGCTGGGAGTGATGCTGGGGCCACCAAAACTACCGCTGTAAAAAAAGGGGATGAATATATTCTCAATGGCGGTAAAATTTTTATCACAAATGTGGGAGAGGCGGGAATTCTAAATTTAACCGCACGGGTGATTGAGGGGGATGAAGATAAGGGAATTGGGGCCTTTATTATTGAAACCAACACACCGGGTTTGATTATTAATCCCAAAGAAAAGAAAATGGGATGGTGTGCCAGTGATACACGCCAGATTTTCTTCGAAGATATGGCTATCCCAGCAAAAAATATGCTGGGTACACCGGGAATAGGCTTTAAAACATTCCTGAAAACATTAACCGGGGGAAGAATTTCTATTGCCGCCCTTTCAGTTGGTACAGCGCTGGGTGCCTATGAGCGCGCATTAAAATATGCAGCAGAAAGAAAAGCCTTTGGAAAAGTAATACATAAATTTCAAGCTATTGGCAATAAATTGGCTGACATGGCCACAGAAATAGAAGCAGCAAAATTACTCACATTTCACGCCGCATGGATGAAAGATCAAGGGTTGGATATACAAAAAGAAGCAGCCATGGCGAAATTATTTGCCAGTGAAACTGCCATGCGAACCACAACCGAAGCTATTCAGATCCATGGTGGATATGGCTACGTAAAAGAGTATGATGTTGAACGGTATTTTCGGGATGCCAAAATCCTTGAGATCGGTGAAGGAACCAGCGAAATCCAGCGCCTCATCATTTCAAAAAATATTGTTAATTCCGTCAAGGCGATGTAATGGTACGTATCCCCAATAAGCCTTCTTTAACGGATAAAATATGGAGTATTTTGAATCATTATTGGCGTCAAATTGCCATTTTATTGGTGGTGATTGCCATCCTATCCTTATTTTTTCCACAGGGAAAGGCATTGATTTATTCTTATCAATTGAATGATGTAGCCAGAGAAGAGGTCGTCGCCCCATTTAATTTCCCCATTTTAAAAACCGCGATTGAACTCCAATCAGATTTGGATGAAGCGATAAAATCGGAGTCATTTTTATTTTCCCGCTCTCAGGAAGTTGTTGATGATCAAGTAGTAGGTGTTGGGGAATATTTTAACTTAGTGAAATCGATTCAAAACGCGAATAAAAAATTGTCTGATTCTCAAGATTCACTCTATAGAAACCGATTTTCAGATCAATATGATGCGGCCAGAATTGCATTTCAATCTGATAGTGCTGCTTTAGATATTTTAATGGCACGAATTAACGGGGAATTCCCATTTGCTTCTAATAATGAAAAATGGGCGAATGTTTTTTTATCAAACCCACAGGATACGTCTAGGATTGATTTAGAAAGATTGGAGAATGATATTATCCAAATTTCCAGAAACCGGTGGGCTGAGGGTATCTATGATATTGGAATATCAGAAATTGTCAGTCATAAGGTGGCTGTCAATATTGGAAATAATGAAGCACCGGAATTAACGGAGCCAGGCACTTATAACGACTTACAAAATGCCTGGACAAAGGCGAGAGTAGAAGTGACCAATATATTTTCTGATGAAGGGGATGTTCGCAGAGATTTGGGTTATTCCCTAATTATAGAATTTATGAAGCCCAATATAATTTTTGATCGCGAAACCACCGAACGGAGACAAAAGGCCAGGCAGGATCGTGTACCGAGAAATAAAGGGATTATTTTGAAAAATGAAAGGATTGTGGATGCCAATACACGGATTACAGCGGATGATTTACAAAAACTTCATTCATTGTCTGTTGCCATAGATATCAAGGCTCGAGAAGAAAAAGGCCTTGATGTAGCGCTATCCTATTTAGGACGAATTTTAGTTATTGGCATAATTATTTCATTCTTTTTTACCTTCCTTCTCACCTACCGGACAACCATTTTTGAAGATTGGAAAATGGTGCTGCTGCTCGCACTCATATTTACAATTGAAGTTGGCCTTGCATATTTATTTACCCAAAAGCTGGAATTATCGGAATATTTAATCCCAATTACAGTGGCGGCTATGGTGCTTACGATCATGTTTGACGCTCGGATTGGGTTTATGGGAATTACCTCCATCATCTTACTCGTGGCAATTCTTATCGGTAATAATGTTGAATTTATGGTTACGTCTATGTTCACATCTTCCGTAGGGATTTTCGCCGTTCGCCAACTTCGCCGCCGTAGCCAACTTTTTACAGCAATTTTTGCATTGGTTGGGAGTAGTGCTTTGGCCATTATTAGTCAGGGATTATTTAAGGGGCATCCTTTGCCAATAATGGGATATGATATGATGAATTTGGGTGTAGTGGCAGTATTGTCGCCCATAGTGACCTATGGACTGATTGGCATATTGGAAGTATCTTTTAGTATTACCACGAACCTGACGCTGATTGAGTTGCTTGATTTTCAGCACCCACTCCTAAAAAGGCTTCAGCATGAAGCCAACGGCACGTTTAACCATAGCATTGTTGTTGGGAATTTGGCAGAAGCATGTGCCGATGCCATTGGAGCCAATTCTCTCTTATGTCGCGTCGGTGCTTATTACCATGATTTGGGTAAAATGGCACGTCCCGAATATTTTATCGAAAACCAGTATAGTGGCAAAAACAAACATGATTCTCTTACACCGGTTATGAGTGCAAAAATAATTAAAAACCATGTAACAGAAGGATTAAATCTGGCAAAAGAATACGGCCTGCCAAATATTGTGAGTGATTTTATTCCCATGCACCACGGCACCACGAGGGTTGAATATTTTTATCGAAAAGCCTTAGAAGAGACTGGTGATGGGAAAGTGAATGAAAAACAATTTCAGTATCCCGGCCCAAAACCCAATTCCAAAGAAACGGGTATCCTTATGATTTGTGAAGCTGTTGAAGCGGCCGTTCGGTCAATCAAAAAACCGGATATCATGAAGATTGAGGAAATGATTGATAAAATCGTCGATATGAGAATCAATGCCGGTCAATTGTCTGAATGTCCCCTCACCATGGATGAACTCACCCGAATTAAGGGGAAAGTAGATGGCACCACAGGTCTTTTGCCGGTGTTAAGAGGAATCTACCATATTCGTATTGAATATCCAGATGACAACAATGGTGACAAATCTCAAGAGGTTGCCAAAGCTTGATATCAACAAAAGTTGAAATAGACCCCTTACTTGAGGGTCTAAACAAATCAGCTGTTATTTTAATTATAAAAAATGTTTTGGAGTCAGAAGGAATTCAGGATGCAAGCATTTCGTTCATATTTGGTTCCGATGAATTATTAAGTGGACTAAAAAAAGAATTTTTCAATAAAAATCAATGGACCGATGTCATTGCATTTCGAATGAACGATTATGAGGAGGAAGTGGTGGAGGGTGAAATTTATATCAGTATTCCCAGAGCCAAAGAAAATGCAAATAAATTTAATGAGCCTTTTGCGAAAGAAATAGGAAGATTGATTATTCATGGTGGCTTGCATCTATTGAATTATGATGACCAAACAATGGTTGATAAAAAAGTTATGAGGGGAAAAGAAGATGAATATTTACAGCATTGCAAATGGGAAAATTTAATAGATGAGTAACGCAGTCCAGGAAAAATTTGAAGAACTGATCACAATTGTTAAGCGCTTAAAAGCGCCGGATGGATGTCCTTGGGACCGTGAGCAGACCAACGCATCCTTACTGCCCTATTTTTTGGAAGAAGCCTATGAAGTGATAGAAAGCGTAGATAATGAAAATTGGTTTGAACTGAAAGAAGAATTAGGTGATATATTGCTTCATGTCATTTTCCAAGCGGTGCTTGCAGAAGAAAATGGACATTTTAACATCAATGATTCATTGGACAATGTAAATGAAAAACTGGTTCGTAGGCACCCACATGTTTTTGGAGATGCCAAGGCAGATAAAGCATTTCATGCCAAACAGAATTGGGAAGCAGAAAAACATAAAGAAAAAAATCGGAAATCACGGTTAGATGGTGTACCCAAAACTTTACCCGCGTTGATCCGAGCCCAGAGACTTCAGCAAAAAGCCAGTTATGCCGGGTTTGATTGGGATAAGGTGGAACAGGTTTGGGATAAAATTCATGAAGAAATTTTGGAATTAAAAGAAGCGCAATCCAATAACGCGAAAGAACATATTGCTGAAGAAATTGGAGACGTATTGTTTTCTGTTGTAAATCTGGCCCGATTCTTGGATATCCCGGCTGAAGATGCTCTGCGAAGGACGAATAAGAAATTCACCGACCGTTTTTCTCAAGTGGAAGCAGAATTGAAAAAAAGAGGCAAAATGGTAGAAGATTCATCCTTGGAGGAAATGGATGCCATTTGGAATGAAGCCAAACAAAACGAGTAATTATTTTGCAAACCTCTATAATTAATTTTTACGAATTGTAAGGTTATGGAAAGAATATAGGATGATTAAAACGCGTCAATTATTTGATCAAGATACTTGGACCTATACATACTTGATTTTTGAGGTTGAATCAAAAGAAGCTGTCATTGTTGATCCTGTTTTAGAAAATTTTTTGAGAGATACAATCCTCCTCAAAAAATTAGGGCTTAACCTTGTTGGTATTTTAGAAACACATGTGCATGCTGATCATATTACAGCCGCAAACAAAATAAGAAATTTTTTCGGTGTTAAGATTTATATGGGTTCTAAATCTGGGGTAAAGGTTGCTGATGTTTTATTGGATGATGGAGATCAAATAAAATTAGGAACAGAGTGGATCACAGCTATCCATACGCCAGGGCATACAAAAGGAAGCACCACATATTATATAGATAACATGTTATTTACCGGGGATACACTATTTATTGGTGGTACGGGAAGAACAGACTTTCAAGGTGGTTCAGCAGCGGATACATTCAATAGTTGTAAAAATAAACTGTTTACCTATCCAGATGACACATTGGTTTATCCAGCCCATAATTATGAAGGACTAACAGTCTCAACGATTGGAGAAGAGCGAAAATGGAATCCAAATGTAGGCGATGGGATAAAAGAAGAAGAGTTTATAGAAAAAGAAAAAAGAAAAGACCGTCCCTACCCGCGTCTATTTGATATTGCTGTTCCAGCGAATATGACCTGCGGCCCAAAGGACTAGGTTTTTTGAATCATTCATTTCCCTTGAATTGTCACCACCAATTTTCGGCTTCCCCCACGGTTTCTGTGCTCACATAAATATATCCCCTGCCATGTCCCAAAATTAAGTTTTCCATCTGTGATTGGGATGCTCACCGAAGAACCCAAAATCGATGATTTTAAATGAGCTGGCATATCATCAGGCCCTTCAAAAGTGTGCTGGTAATATGGCGCATTTTCCGGTACCATTTGGTTAAAGTGCGATTCAAAGTCGCCTCGGACCGTCGGATCGGCATCTTCATTAATGGTCAGTGAAGCGGATGTATGTTTGATAAAAACCTGCATGGTTCCAACTTCAATTTCTTGGACTTCAGGCAAGTGTTTCAGCACTTCATCTGTGATCAGGTGAAACCCTCTTTGTCTCGGATTTAATAATATTTCTTTTTGTATCCACATAATATTTTGTCATTATGTTTGCTAAGAAACACGAATTGGGAACATATTTTAGTGTTTATTAGCGCACTTCGCGGCTATAATTTTTTCTCCATCCAGATTCTCATTTCTCGGATATCATCATTGGGTTGTGAATCAATGATATCAAATCCCCGGTCAATGGCAAATGCAATCATCGCTTCATGTTTATTTCGGGTTTTTAATTTGATGGATGTATATCCATTTGATTTGGCCCAATCCTCCTGAACATCAGCCAAATTGGACGCAATTCCCCGGCCTCGATAATTTGGTATGACTCCCCCCATCCAGGAATAAAATGATCCATCCTTAAAACGATCATATCCCACCTTAAACCCAACGGGATGACCATCCAATTCAGCAGTTAAGACCAATTCAGATTCATCCAATCGTTTGTCATATTCCTCTATGTTGTAAGGCAAATCAAACTCAGGTATTTTGGTAGAAACCATAATGGCACTTTCCAAATCTCCAGTAACCATTTGCAGATCCATGCTACGTTTTTCGTTCCTTTTTACGGGCTGCAGGGAAAAGAACGTTATTCAAGATAAGGCGATATCCGGGAGAGTTTTTGTGAAGAGAAAGATCTGTTTCAGGATCGCCCACAAAATGCTGATAATCCTCTGGATCATGACCGCCTAAAAAAGTAAAGGTTCCCTGCCCTAGATTGCCATGAAGATATTTCACTTGTGGAGTTGTGGTATCTTCTCCCATAATTAACACATGTTTTTTAATATTATCGCGATTGAACCCAGTGGTTTGTCCCATAAATCCTTTGACAATAGTCACATGATTTTGGGTCAACATCGTTGGTACAGGGTCATATTTTGCAGAAAATTCAAACAGGGTAAAATAATCGGCTTCAGCACCGCGGACGATTGGATTATCACTAGGCGGATAATCAATGTCAGAATATTCATATACCATTGGGTCAGGGTTAATGATGAAATTGGTGAAAGCCAGGGTTTGGTTAAAATCCATTTTATCGACCGCATTTTTCTCGATGGGGGTATCATCATAAACAGAATGGGCTGCATCCACGTTTATCGCTGCCAGCGCAATATCAAATGAATCCGTGGCAGAGCACATGGCAAAAAGGAACCCCCCATTGGCCACATAATTTTTAATCATCTGGGCCAAGGCCTTTTTCTGGGCATGGACAGAATGGTAACCTAGCTTTTGTGCCATGGATTCAAATTGTTGTTTCTGATCAATATACCACGCCGCCGTGTGATAATTTCGATAGAATTTTCCATATTGTCCGGTGAAATCCTCATGGTGCAAGTGAAGCCAATCATATTGACCTAATGTGCCATTAAAGACTTCTTCGTCCCAAAGTGTTTCATAGGGGATTTCTGCATAGGTAAGGGCCAAAGTTACCGCATCATCCCAGGGTTGTTTTCCCGGTGGGGTATAAATGGCAATTTTGGGTGCCTTTTCTAGCAGGACTATATCCATATTATTGACTTCTACCTCATTATAAACAGCCAATATTTGTTCGGCGCCAATAACCTCATAAGATACACCACGGACACGACATTCCTGCTCAACGTCTGGATAACTATCAATCAAAAATGTACCCCCTCGATAATTCAAAATCCATTCAACATTAATATTCTCATTCAAGATCCAATATGCAGTTCCATAGGCTTTCAAATGATCTTTTTGTGCTTGATCCATGGGGATGAGTATTTTTTGACTAAAGCCAAATTGAATAAGTAGCAAAATAGTTGGGATAAAAGGTCTCAATTAACTCTCCTGTGGTTTGGATAATTTTCGAATGTGGAGGCGTATCGGTTCAACCAAAAGGGATGATTTGCATTCAGATAAAATTCGATGATAATGACTCAATGCATTCTTGGGATTTCCTAAAAACCGTTCTTCAATTTCTCCCGCTAATGCCAGGCTTCGATCTTTGAGGGAAGTATTTTGTATAGATAAAGCAGCAGAAAGGGCAGACTCTGGTTGATCAAATTCTAATAATAAAAGTGCCTTTCTTAATGTGGAAAGAGGTGTAATTAATGCGTCGGGGTGACGCTGACTGATATAATCGAATGTTTCAATAGCTTCCTGTATTTTAAACTGTCTGACCAATGCCTCTCCCTGGAAAAATGATTCAAACGCCATTCGATCGTCTCGGGTTCCGTCTGAATAATAATGGGTAATTAAATCATGTATTTCCATCAAGTCATTAAAAAATTGATGGTTTGGGTCCATAGAATAAATAGTAGAATCCAGAAAGGCCAACGGCTGCTTAATATTCCGATTAAATAATAGACTATTCAAGTACCTGATGGTATATGTATCAATATTATTTAAGGTTGAACTCTGATTAAAATATTCAATGGCCTTAGCATATTGGCCGGTAGACAATAATAAATCACCGATTCGGGTTCGGATTTTTTTGGTGAGATCTACATTGGGACGAGATGCAAGTGCAGTTTCGTAGGAAATTTTTGCACCACCCATATCCTGCAGAAAATTTAATTGGATTTCCCCTAATCGAAAATGCACAGTGGCGGTTGGTTGTGATGGTGGGAGTAAAACCAGAATGGATTGATAATGTTCTATCGTATTGGCCAATGGATCATCCAGGATATTTGGTGTTTTTACTCGAATGGGTTGAAAAAAATCATTGTCAGGGTACCATTTCACAAATTGTAATTTCGTTTGGTTCTGAATAATTTGATTTTCGTATGCTTGTCCTAAACCCAATAAAGTTTTGCCCAATATGGAAGGGTCTTTTTGAGTCATATGTTGTAGAAAGTAATGATAAGCGCGAATGGACAATTTATATTGTTTTTCTTTCATAAGGTTTTCAGAAAAAACCAGCCATCGTTTTGAATCACCTGGATTATTTACACCCATTTTTTCATGTTGATCCAGCGCCTTTTGAAACTGTCCAGTTTTATAATAAAATCCCGCTGATATTATTTTTACTTCTGGAATGATTGCTGACGCAGACAACAGGGTGGAGTCAATCAATGCATGGGTTGTTGAATCATCGCTCATGAGTAAAATACGGTCAGTCGCATATCTCAAATATTGTTTTTGATGCCGAATTAAGGTCAAATATTCTCTTAAAGATCGGTCGTATGTTTGTCGGGATTGATAATAATTTGCCAGGTCAATGGCTAAGAAATGAGGTTCGTTAAATTGGTCTCTTCCATCACGGACGAGAAATTCCATGGCTTCCGTTTGACCAAATCGAATATAGGTGTGGAACAAGAGCCGATAAGTGGTCTGATTGGTTAATTTAGTTTTTCTAAAATGGCGCCAGATTTCCAACGCTTTCTCCTGCTCTTGATTGCGAAAATAAAACTCCCCAAGTGTTAATTCAGATTGGAGATCTTCGGGATGATTTTTCAGCCAATTTTTAATCAATGGAATTCCTGAAGCTGGATCCCCGGTTTTAGAATAAATATTTCTTAATTGAAAATAGGCTGGCTGGTTGTTAGAATCGCCGTTTAATATTTGATTATATATTTGAATTGCCCCATCCAAATTGCCCGACTGTTCCATAGCCATGGCTTGGACAAACGCCGCTTGTCCTTCCGGGAGTACCTCAATTTGGGCAGTTAATTGGACGATTATCAACAAAGGCCAAAGATGCTTCAAGGGTTGATTCCTTCTATTTGAATTGAGGTACTTGTATCAGGCATAATGACTGCTTCCGCCTCACTAAGTGCATTGAAATAGCGTCGGATCATTTTTTGATAATCACGGGAATACCCCGACTTTAAAGCTTGGTTCATGGCATTCATAATGAGCGATTGTCTCTGTCCCAAATCTTGGGGTAATCCCGAAGGCCCGGCGAATACAACCTGTGTGGCTGTTTCTGATTTTCTTTCCTCTTCAAACCCCCGTTGTGTCATTGATTTTTGGCTGTCAATCATACGAGATAAAATCCGTTGCTGACGGTCTGATGTTTGCCGGTTAAACTGTTTTCGCTCTAAATCCTTGAGGACTTGGTCCATTTCATTGGCAATGCCTGATAAATCTCCTAATCCTTGTTTTCCAGCTTGTTCCATTTCATCCATCATTTGTTGGAGCGACTTCCGAACACCTTGCTGTTGAGCTAACATTTGCTGCATCAGCCCTTCCTGCATGGAAGATGCCATTTGACCGAGTGCTAATTGCATCCCCTGGTTATTAATCCCCTGTTGTTGTCCCGCCATTTCTTCCATGCGTTTCAAGAATGCTTCATAACCGCTGGCAGAGCCACCTTCCTGCATTTGTTTAATCGTTTGAATAATCGTTTTTGCACCTTCATTTAACGCAGCCATTGCCTGTCCTTGATTCCCTAAAGACCCGCTACCATTCCGCTCAGCCAGTTTTCCCTTAGAAGTTTCCATTTGAGCATAGGCCATCCCCAGTTTCCGGCCCATATCCGGAGAAACCATAAATGTTTCTCGTGATAAGGTCATCGTATTGTTCATCGTTTGGGACAGTTGGTCTTGAAGCATTTGCTGGTTTCCAGCTAAATCGCCCAATCGGGGGGAATTTCTGGGAATATCTCCTGTCTCATTTTTCAAAGATTCTTGAGCTTTAGAAAGGGTGAGGACATCACGCAAAATAGATCTGAATTTACGGGCCATGTCCAGGGTTGTTTCCCTTTGAAAATTATTTAAAATATTTTCCATGGACAATTCCATAGATTCTAATGATTGAAGGCCGGCGTAACTATGATCCATTGCCGAATAGGAGTTTTGTTTTTTTAGACTTTGAACAGTTTCATTTAAATGGTTTTCAGAAGATTGAGCTTGTTCTGAATCAGATAAATCTTCCAAACTTTTGGCCGTCTTTCGGCTAAAGTCCTTTACGTCTTTTGCAGCAGCATTCATGGCATCCAGAATATCATCCAATTCGTTCTGGTTCATTTTTTCCTCCAGACTTAATCGATCAAAAATCGAAGGGTCCGTTTGGCGTGTTGTCCGTCTGATTTGTTCATCAATATTATCTTGATTCTCGACCAATTGCTGGATTCGTTTTCGCAATTCATCCACTTGCTGCTCCGCTTTTACCCGTTTAAATATATCTAGAAATCGATCCAATTCCTGTTCGATTTGCTCCAAATTATTTGATAGGTTTTCTAAAGCACTAAGCAAATCTTTTGAATTCATATTTTCAAGTGCCTGATGCATCCAATCCATGTTCTGAAGCATTTCCGGTGGAAAAATATCTTCAATTAATTTTTGCAAATCTTTGAATTTTTCCATCAAGTTGTCTGAAAATAATTGATGTTTTTCACCGGTATTATTCAATGCTTCCAATTGTTCTGACAACGCTTCATAATCAGTTAATTTATCTTGAACCGATTTCAGAGTTTCTTTCAGCGCTTGCTGGTCTTTCCAATTGGGCTTATCTGTTTTTAAAAGGGTTAATTCCGCTTTTTCCAACTGTTTCTGAAGTTTTTGTATTTCTGCTAACTCCATTTCCACAGCATCAGAAATTTCACTTCCTCTTTCATTAAATGAATGAAATAAGTCATTGAGTGACGGTAACCGGGCGATAAAAGTTCCGGATATAGATTTTTTAGGACCAGAAATATCATCATTATCGTATAATTCAAAATGGAAATGAACTTCATCTTCCGGCATAAGGCCAAGGGGTACCAAGTTCCAAACGGTATTGATATCCTGACGGGAGTGGTTTGGATCCTCTATATGAATGCTGAACATGGATATAAATGGTTCCATTTGAATATAACTTGGCCGTTGGATTTCATAGGCAAGCTGAAGGTTAGAAAAACCAAAGTCATCTTCAATCGTCATCATAATAGGAATAGATTGGTCGCCGCCCAATTCTACAATAGGCGGTGGTTGCATGATAGTCATTTCCGGTGTTAGATCAGGAATCATTTGTAACTTAAAAGGAATGGGATTTCGGTTTGTAATTCCGCGAAGGTCCGTTAAATGAATGGAAAATTCTCCGTCTTCCTCCATAATAAAATTATAATGAGCTTTTTTCCGCTTCACCTTCATCATTTGGGCTTCACCATTTAAAATCAATTTTGCTTGAGCTAATTGTTGATTCGATTGAAGATGAACTGAAATGCTTGATCCATTTAGTGCTTGGATTTCAGCTTGATTTGCCTTTTGAATTTGTGGGATTAATCCTGTGTATTCTGGCGGACGAATCGTAACAGAAAAATCCTCAATGGTGGGACGGTCTGTGACAGAAATAGAATAATCTTTCGATGAAATTTCATCCCATGGCTGCCAAAATTGTGTTGATGTATAGAATGAGCGGTAACGGTAGTTTTGGAATACTTCTTTTAATTCCGCAGTAAAAATATTTTTATCTTTTGTGGGGTAGATTGTTTTTAAAATCAGTGAATCTCTTCCTGGAACGAAAGATACGGGTTTGAATTCTATTTGAAGGGAATCGGGAATGTCGCCGATTGCTGAGAATGACACGACTGTATTTTCCCCGCCTAGGACATTCATGTGTCGGGATAAACTTTTTAATTTAAAAGGCTTAGGAACAATGAATTCTGTTTTTGGGTGGGTCCAACGGTATAAAGATGAGATGGAATGATTCCATGTAAAAGCCAAAGATAAGATAGAGATTGTTAGTCCAATAAATGTAATGCGTTTCCAATGATGAATGCGTTCCAATGGAAATAATCCCGGTAGATTAAGTTTTTTCAGTTTTTGAGTTGTTTGATCGATAAATGCATGACTGAGTTCGGTTGATTCGGATTCTTGTACATCCCTTTCTATCTGAAGGGCGTTGATAAGTGTATCTTCTTTTGGTAGTGCATGTTTGCCTGTTATTCGTGCCAAATAAGACCAACGATAGCGCCCAAAGGCATTCGCTTTAATTTGTACTGCAGAAATAATGAACCAGGTAATTCCAATGATTATAGCACTAATGATAACCATCCAAACAGCAAATCGTGTAAAACTGGATAAATAAAAAATATTTTCTACCATGAGTCCTGTGATAAACAAACTGAGAAATAAAGTGTATATTTTCCATCCTGTAATTTTGATGTCATACACGATAGCTGTTCGGCGAATCTCAGTTAAATATTGGGAAATCAAATTCATTGTGTCAGAGAAAACCATACAATGTTAACACCCATTTTGAGAGCGGCTTGGCGAATTGTTTGAGCATCATGATGCACTTCAGCATCCTCCCACCCGTCTCCCAAATCTGATTCGTAAGAATAAAATGCCAAGAGTCGATCGCCATCAAATAATCCCAACCCTTGGGGTGGCTTGCCATCATGCTCATGGATTTTGGGCAATCCTTTAGGGAAATCATAAAAAGCATGAAAAATTTTATGATCAAATGGAAGTGCCACCCATTCTTTATCCGGGAAAACCCGCTTCATCTCTCGACGAAACGAGGCATCCATGCCATAATTGTCATCTGCATGGAGAAATCCCCCTTTGAGTAGATAATCCCTGAGATATCCTACCCCGTCCTCGGTGAATCGAATATTTCCGTGGCCGGTCAAATAAAGGTATGAATGACTGAATAATTCTGGATCCGTTAGTTTAATTCGATATTCGTTCGGTTCTACAAGAATAGTTGTATGCTCCGATATGTACTCCAGTAAATTGGGAAGACTGCTTGGATCTCCATACCAATCGCCACCGCCGCCATAATGAATCCTTGCGATGGAAAATGCCTGAGCTGGTAACCACATAGTGAATATTACCAATAGAATAATATGTTTAATGAATTTCAAATGATCCATGCCATGAATAATATTATTATGAAGGGGGATAGTTCCCCATTGAAATAAAGTTTAAGAAATTACTGCTTTTCGACTTAGGATAAACAGATTCTTTCTTAAAGAATCCTTTTCAAAGGATTCTTTAATGGATACCTTGCGATGAGTGGTGAAATTCACCTATTTTGAATGGTTGTGATACGAAAATCAATCCTCATCATCTTAATCTTTTTCTCCTTTATTTTGGCCGGTGAAGTATCGGCCGTTCAAGATACATCCAAGTCTCTAATTTTTAAGGTTTTCAATATAGATGAGGAATTGAGTGGCGATTATGAAAAAGGGTATATCTGGGACCGTATTTTTAGAAGGAGGGAATTTCACCGTCCCATCAATTTTATTCCAATGGAACTAAGGTATGGTTTTGGCTTCAATGCCGGAGGTGGATTTTTGGGATTAGGCAGTCTTAAAAGCAATTGGATGTCTTATGAATCAGACGTTACGGAATTTAGTGGTGGGAGCTTTACATCTCGACTGGGTCATCAATTGGATTTGGATATACTAAAAACAAACTTAGCCTATTATTGGTTTGGCAATAGTTGGCTTGATATGCATACAGGAATTAATCTCCGTTATTCTTCTCTATTTTTACCTGCATCGATTCCCAGTGAATGGAATGCAACCAATACTTCATGGCTTGCAGAAACAAAATTTACCGGCAAAATGATGGAGGTGGCATGGAGCCAATCACTTATGCTTCAGTGGTTTGAAAGCTGGTACACCACATATCGATATACATATGGAGTTGCATTTTCTGAACTATATGGGACAGCCGGTTCTCCCACGGGATATGGTCCGTCTCAATCATTCACCATGGGCGCACGAATAATTCTTGATACAGGCATGTCCAATCGGTTTGCTGTTGGCGTGGATTTGAAATACACCCATACCAATATTAATCACATTAAAGATTCCGATGATGTAACGCCAATAAACAAATTTACCATTCAAACGGCTGGAATTTATGCCACAGCGTCGGTATTTTTTGGCGGTCGAAAGACCAAAGGTGATACAGGAAAAATGCATTATTACCGCCGGGATTATATCAATGCGAAAAGATTATTGGAAGAATTTGTGGATGAAAACCCAAGTCATGCCAATATCCATCGTGCTAAAAAGTTAATTGTGGAAAGTGAAAGAAAAATTCCGTATCAGCTTATGCGAGAGGGAATGAGCTTCGATGAAAGGGGCATGATTGAACGCGCCGTAGAAAGATATATCAGAGCAAAATCTATGGCCGACACATTATTAGCCGGCGTGATTAATGAAAGATTGCGAGAGATTGCTTTCCGAGAAGTGGAAAAGGCAGAAATTTGGTTAAACAAAGGATATGGAGACACAGCGATTGCCCATGTTACCATGGTGTCTGGTTGGCATCCTGAAATCAGTCACCACGTGAAACGATTCAAAATTACTCTGTTAATGAACCAGGGGGAACAATTGTATAAAATTGGATTGAATGACCGTGCCTTATCTTATTTTGATAAAGCATTAGAAATGGACCCAGGGCTCACCTTTGAAGTAGCGACATATAAACATAGAATTGCAGCAGATTTATTAACCATGGCGGATTCATTAAAAGATTTGAATTCTTTAAGGTTTGTTGTCTATGCGTTGGAAGAAACGAAACGATTAACCGGCGGATTGAGTAAAACGAATGGACGAATTTTAGATGAACTAAAATTAAAATTAATCGAAAGAGATGTATGGATTACCCGACAAAAAATCGATGAAATTCTCAGAAGTGAAAAAGAAATTCAAGAGGCCATAAAACCCATCGAACTTGGAATGACCATCTCTCAGGTAGAGGACATTATGGGGAGTCCTTCCGAAATGATGTCAGACGGTTCAGAAAAACAGAATCAACTCTGGATTTACCGTTATGAAAACGGTACGAAAGTTTATTTAACCTTTACTAATTATAAATTATTTCGAATCGAAAAAGAATAATTCTGTCATAGCAAATGGGCGTTTTTTCTTACGAAAGCAATTTCGGTTAAGATGACTTTCATCACTCCTGTAGCAGGGACCGCAAAGAGCATACCTAAAGGCCCTAAAATTGTGCCACCGATTAATAAAGAAATCATAACAATGATAGGATGAAGGCCGACACTTTTCCCTACGAGAGCTGGTGTAATTAAATTGCCTTCAATTTGTTGAACAATTAAAAACATTAATACAATGTCTAAAAGGTAAAAGGGCGATGGTATCGCTCCAAATAGTGTATGGGCCATGGCGGCTTCGTTACCAATATTATTCATAAATGCAATTAAAACGGCAGGAATCATGCCCACAAACGGGCCGATAAGGGGAATAAGGTTAGCCAACCCAGCAATAATACCAATAAAAACAATGAGCGTTAAATTGGCACCAAAAAAATTGAGAAGTAAAAGTCCTGCTACTGACATGGCAGCAACACTGGCGGCTGAAAGGAACTGCCCACGTAAATAACTGGATACGGATTTTTCAACATTATAAATTAATTTTATTCCCACTTCGAAATATTTATTTGGAATGGCATTTACTAATGACTTTCTAAACCCGTGATATTCAGCTAATAAGATAATTGTAAAAATGAAAACCATAGCTGCAATAAAGAAAAAATTCCCAATAGCACCTGCCATTGATGCGAGATATCCTACAACAGAATTAATGATTTCACTGAGTTTTCCTGCAGTGTCTCCATCCGAAGGTTGCATATTTTGAAGAAATTCTGGCATGGATGACGTAAATTTTTCTCCCAGTGTTTTAAATTCTTGTGTTAATGTATCCTTATCAACGCGACTGGAAAATTCCATGGCCTGCTTTGACATTTGGGAAATAAAACTGCCGATAAAAGTACCAATGGCACCGAGTAGAATAATTACCACCCCCAAAACAGATAATCCCCGGTTTCCGATTTTCCGTTCCAATGCATCCACACTCGATAATAAAACTGTGTTAAACAAAAAAGCGAAAACCAACATGAGGACGACTTGGGATATAAAGGGCCATATAATTGATAAAAACCAAAGGGCAATGAGGCCAATGATTATTCGGTAAATGAGTTGAAAATAATTTTTTTGTTTTTCCACGACTCTGATTATTCTGATTTAGTTGTTTGCTCTTTTATGAGCAAGTTATTAGTGCCCCTTAATCTATCACCCAACACACCGCCTAAATTGAACAAAATCTTTAATCCAAGAACAGGGTTTCGCTCCTGCAATGTCATTAGATCTTGCGTGAAAAAACCAAGTAATTCAGAATCCATAGTAGCAATGGCATTGGCAGAACGAGGATCATCATCAAAAAGGGCCAATTCACCAAAAAAATCGCCTTCTCCAAGTTCGGCTAAAATATTTTCATGGTTCGCGCGTGTACCAATGGTAATTTTTACCAAGCCGTGCATTATAATATACATACCCTCACCGGGGGCACGATTTTTAAAAATGAATTCACCTGTACTATATGTTCGGTGATGCATCAATTTCTCAAGTTCTGAGAATTCCTTATCAGAAAAATCTTTAAATACGGGTACTTGTTTAAGCGTAAGAACCGTATCGCTTTCAGTACGGTTCCATCCTTTAAAAATATTCTCCCATTTTGCGCTTTTCAAGATAGACTCCTTTATTTAGAAGTAAGATTATAGACAAAGTTCAGTGAATAGTTCAAGTAAAGACATTTTGACAATAAAATTGACCTATCGTTAAATGAAGAGGTATTTTTAGGGATAATGTTTCGGCAATTTATTATCATTTTAGCCATTGTATTGGTTCCCTTATGCTGGGCACAGAAGGATTATAGAGATTATAATCAAGAATTAAAAGCACAAAGCAATGCAATCCAATCGCTTCGCAACGAAATTGAAGCGACTAAAAAACGCATTCAATCTGAAAGTAGAAAAGAAAAATCTTCTGTTCGTCGTGTTTCAAACCTGTCGGAAGAAATTTCTCTATTGCAAAGACTATTAAAGGAAATTAAAAAAGAAGAAAAATTGCTTGTTGCTGATATTTCAAGGACAGGAAAGCAAATTGCCCAAAGTGAAGTTGAATTAGATACAATCAGAGTTCGCTATGCAAGGCGGTTGGTAAAAATGTATAAAAAAGGGCAATTGTCTAATTTGGAAAAAATCTTTAGCTCCACTTCCTGGCGCCAAGCCGTTTATAGGACAAAATATTTAAAAATTATTTCTGATCTGGATCAGAAAACACATAATATAATTCGATCTTTGTTGATTGAAATTGGCAGACAGAAACTGAGCCTGGAATCTGTGTTGAGGAAAAAACGCCGTTTAAAAAGGGATCGGGAACAAACGCTCTCCCAGGTAAGGGATAAAAAAAGAAGGGAACAGCGTGAGTTAACCAAAATTCGGAGAAGCCAAAAAGATTTAAAAACATACCTTACGGAAAAACAGGTAGGTGTAAAACAGTTAGAAGCAATCATAACCAAAATTCGAGAAGATATTGACCGAGTAGAAAGGGAAGAGCGAATTCGAAGACAGCAACGGGCTCTCAAAGCAAAAGAATTTCCCAAATTAAAAGGGCAATTGGCCTGGCCTGCTGAGGGAAGGGTGATAACAAAATTTGGACGTCAATGGAATCCAAAACTAAAAACAACCACAGAAAATCCGGGGATTGATATTAAAGGTAAACCAGGATCGGAAGTCCGGGTAGTTCTAGGTGGAATTGTGACCACAATAACTTTTATCCGAGGGTTTGGCACTACAATTATTGTGGATCATGGGAATGGTTTTTATACTGTTTATAGCCATGTGACCAATGTAGAAATAAATGAAGATAGTGAAGTACGAGGCGGTGATGTGATTGCCTATATGGGAGATTCAGGTTCCATCAATGGATCCCAACTGCATTTTGAAGTATGGGGAGAAGGAAAAATACTAGATCCAGAAAAATGGCTACAGAAAAAATAATTTTTAAAAATTATCAACCCTTGGTTTGGGAGAGGTTTCTTAGGGCGAAATCCAACCGACGTGTTGGAAGTGCGTATTTATTTACGGGGCCAAGAGGTTGTGGTAAAGAATGGGGTGCTATCGAATTTGCAAAACTATTGAATTGCGAATCGCAGGATGCGGCGCCATGCAATCATTGTCCTTCATGCACAAAATTTGCATCTCTTCAGCATCCCAATATGAAACTTATTGTACCGCTGCCAGGGGGAAATAAATCAAACCAAAGTTTAAATCCACTGGACACCCTTAAAAAGGAAGATTTTGAATATTTGACTGAAGCAATAAAAATTAAAGCTACGGAGCCATTCTATAAAATTCAAGTTCCGGCAGCACGACGAATTACCATTAATTCTGTTCGAGAATTACGCCGGTCTATCTATCTTAAGTCTCTTTCTAATGGTCGGAAAGTTGTCATCATTTTTGATGCTCATTTATTATCAGAAGGAATGGGTGAATCAGCAAATGCATTATTAAAAATTTTGGAAGAACCACCTCCAAATACATCTCTTATATTGGTGACGGACAAAAAGTCAGCCTTATTACCCACAGTCATCAGCCGGTGTCAACCTATTATTTTTTCTGCTTTAAGTCTTGAAAATATTAGAATGATTATGGAGAACGATGGCATTGATAATACACTGGCCGCGCAAGCGGCGATTGTTGCAGGTGGTAATGTTCATTTGGCCAAAGAAATCGCCAATCATTCAACCAATGATATTTTAGCTGAAGCTGAGGCATTGGCTAAATCAATGACTCGGGTGGATGAAAAAGGCTGGCGAGATTTTATAAACACTAATGCCATGATAGCTATTCGAAAACCAGAAGAGTTTAAGTTTAATATATATTTACTCCAGCTCTGGTTTCATCAAGCATATAGAATGAAAACAGAGGACAATACAAACCAACTCTTACCGGAGATAACCAAATCTATAGAAAAATTTAATGAAATCTATCCTAAAGCTGATTTAGCAGAAATTAATAAAGTTTTGGAAGAAACGACTGAATCACTGGTTCGCAATTTGTACATACCCTTAACTTTGACTAACCTGTTAATCACGATTCAGGAACTTTTAAAAGGCAAAATACCCATATCTGTAGTATGAACACATTTTATCTCACAACACCCATCTATTATGTAAATGATAAACCGCATATTGGACATGCTTATACAACCATCCTTGCCGATGTCCTGACACGGTTCCATCGGAAGACAGGTGAGGATGTCTTTTTTCTTACCGGCCTAGATGAACATGGTCAAAAGGTGCAGCAAGCTGCACAAAATCGAGGTGTGGATCCAATAGATCACTGCGATGAAATGGCTCCGAGATTTCTCGAATTATGGAAAAAACTTCATATTCAGAATGATGATTTTATCCGTACGACTGAAAAACGGCATGTGGCTGTGGTTCAAAAAATCCTTCAAGACGTTTTCGATAGTGGTGATATTTATGAAGACGAATACGAAGGCCTTTATTCTATATCGGAAGAAAGATTTATTACAGAGAAAGAAGCGGAGTCCGGCGATTTTAGAGATATTAAGAAAATAAAGGAAAAGAATTATTTCTTTAAAATGTCACAATATCAGCAACCTCTGATTGATCATATAAACAAAAATCCAAAATTCATTCAACCGGAACATCGAAAAAATGAAGTTCTGGGATTTTTGAAAAAACCATTAGGGGATCTATGTATTTCACGCCCGAAATCCCGGTTGAACTGGGGGATTGAATTACCCTTTGATTCGAATTATGTGACCTATGTTTGGTTTGATGCCTTGATTAATTATATTACAGCAGTGGGTTACAATGTGGATGAGGATAGTTTCAACAAATATTGGCCAGCCAATTATCATTTGATTGGTAAAGATATTTTGACCACACATTCCGTTTATTGGCCAACCATGTTAATGTCGGCGAAATTGCCGCTGCCTCTGGGCATTTTTGCACATGGATGGTGGCTCAGCGGTGAATCCAAAATGAGTAAATCATTGGGCAATGTGGTGGATCCTCTTGGACTCATCGAAGAATATGGCGTGGATCCGGTACGCTATTATCTCATGCGTGAAATGGTTTTGGGGCAGGATGCCAGTTTCACCATGGAATCCTTTATCAAGCGCTATAATAGCGATCTTGCCAACGATTTCGGAAATTTATTGAGCCGTGTTTCAAATCTTTTGAAGAAGTTTTTTGATGGAAAAATTCCCATGGATGAAGATGATTCTCCTGAAGGGATGATTATCAAAGAAAATGGGATTAAGGTGGTGTCAGATGTGTGGAATCATATTGAATCCATGCAGGTGAATGAAGCCATTGAAACAACACTTCAGTATATCCGTAGCGTGAATAAGTATATGGAAACAATGGCGCCATGGAAATTGGCTAAATCCGATAACGACGCAGCTGGAAAGGTTCTTTTTACTGCAGCGGAAGCATTGCGAATTAGCGCAGTATTGTTGGCACCGGTTATGCCGAACCGAACTCAGATAGTTTTAGAAACATTTAACGCTGCCGGGTCCAGTTTGGAATGGGGTGGATTAACGCCGGGAAAGAGTCTCAAGAAGCATGATGTTCTATTTCCGAGGATTGATGTTAAAAAACCGGAAAAACCCAGCCAATCTAATGGTAAGAAAACTGAGCCAAATAATGTAATCACATTTGATGAATTCCAAAATGTTGAGCTCAAAACAGCGAAAGTGTTGGAAGCT
>Ga0208113_1000341_pt1 | contig 23917 bp, 12 predicted proteins | sample Knorr_S7_td_NADW_FD_185598 | JGI IMG/M metagenome (GOLD analysis project Ga0208113, IMG submission 185598) | Marine microbial communities from Southern Atlantic Ocean transect - Knorr_S7_td_NADW_ad_2505m_LV_A (SPAdes) (version 2) | ecosystem: Environmental > Aquatic > Marine > Oceanic | place...
GTAGAGACTGCATCCGCTGGGCTTCGGAGTCGTTTAACAGGCCGCCTCTTTCAGGGTCGCCTTGTATCATCAAAACGGGAGCCGATATTCGAGGCAGCAAGTCTTCGGTATCGTAGCCGTCCGTGTGATGTCCCTCGACAATTAGCGAAAGAACGTCAGGATCGAGAATCGACAGGCATTCGGCCTTCTCCCTGATCAGCGACTCCGGCCAGTTGGGCCTGAGGCGTGTCAGTTCGCTCGTTATGTCCCGCGCTGAACCTTGAGTCGAAATCGCGGCCTGAAACGCTAGTAGGCTTGGGTACACCGCGAACTCTTTTATCCGAGTGCCACCGTGCGAATACAGGGGTTCTTCCAGCACTGCCGCCCGAACCGTATCGGGAGCCTCTGCGGCTATCCACAGAGACGAATCAGCGCCCATGGAGTGCCCCAACAGAGTTGCAGGCTCGTCGATGTGGTTTCTGAGAAAGGAAACGATGTCGGACGCATATTGTGGAATTCGGTATGCCCCCGGAACCCTGCCCGATTTACCGTGGCCCCGGAAATCCAGCGCATAAATGTGCCATTCCTCACTCAACGCTGGAATAACCGACTCGAATGCAGCCCACCGATCGGTGCCGCCGTGGAGCAATACCAGCGGAGGCCCGTTTGCAGGCCCTTGCGCATAATTTATCGTCACCTCGCCGGCATCAAACAAGCGTTCAGTTAACATGAAAGATTATGACCTGGCATTTCGCGCTGACGATCATGATACACACTCGCAGCAGCTAATGACCAAGACGGAGGCCGATTGCCGCGCGTAACTGCAACACTCAAGCGCAACAATCTTCACTATGCTTCATTTCGCATCGAAGACAGCCTGTGAATGCGCGGGTAAAGTTGGTCGCAGGCTGATTGACTAATCCCGGTAGCGTTGGCCCAAATCGGTGGCGTCGTTTAGGTGGCCGTCGCGGATTTCTTTTACTTCGTCCGCCATTGCCAGCAGAGTCGAATCATGGGTCGCCGACAGGACGCTGATGCCCTGTTTTAGCACCATCTCTTTGAATAGCCCGAAGATTGCTCTTGCATTGGTCGAGTCCAACTCGCCGGTTGGCTCGTCAGCAAGAATGAGGGGGGGATTGTTGACTACCGCCCTGGCGATGGCAACCCTCTGCTGCTCTCCGCCTGAAAGCTCGTAGGGCCGATGCTTCGCACGACCCCACAGTCCGACAATCTCCAGCGCGTCCCTGGTGCGTTCCTCTCGCTCCCGCGTTCGAACGCCGGCTATCCGCAAAGGAAGCTCCACGTTCTCGAAAGCAGACAACAGAGGCAGCAGTCCGAAGCTCTGGAACACGAATCCTATCTTGTGCCGCCGAATCTCGGTCAGGTCGTGTTCGTTCATTCCGGCGATGTCGCGGTTCTCGAACAGCACCTGGCCGGAAGTAGGTTTGTCCAGTCCCGCCAAGATGTTCAACAGCGTGGTTTTACCCGAGCCTGACCTGCCGACAACAGCGATGAACTGGCCGGGCATCACGGTCATATTGACGCCTCGAAGCGCGTTAATTTCCTCGGATCCTAACTGGTAGGTGCGCCAGAGGTCAATGGTGGAAATCAGTGGTAGGACTCTGCTCAATAGTTTACTCCTCTGGTCGCAATGTGACGGTCCCGTTCTCGATCTGGACTCTAGCCCGTTCTCCAATTTTGATCTGATCTAGGTAATCCTGAGGAATCTGGATTCTGCCACTGGCATCCACCAGGACGAACTCCTCCAATGTCGCATCGGTGTCGGCTTCGCTCTGAATACGCTCGAAGGTCACTTTGCGGCGAATCTCCGTGGACATCTTGCCGTCCCGGATCATCACCACTCGGCCAACCTTGTAGGCGATGTCCGGGTCGTGAGTGACGATGAGGATAGTGGTCCCCATGTCCTGGTTGACCGAGCCAAACAGGTCCAGAATCTCGGCGGCGGTTGCATCATCCAGTTCCCCGGTGGGTTCATCGGCCAAAAGCAAGGGCGGCTTGTTCGCCAGCGCCACCGCAATGGCAACGCGCTGCTGCTCGCCTCCGGACAGTTTTTCAGGCGTGTGGTCAAGTCGATGCCCAAGCCCGACCAGTTCCAACAGGTCACGGGCGCGCTCGGATCGCTCTTTGCCTGGGGTGTTGGTCAGCATCATGGGAAGCGTCACGTTCTCCATCGCTGTCAGGTATGGGAACATATTTCGGCTGGTCTGCTGCCAGATGAATCCGACGTCGATGCGTCGATACTCCTCGACCTCTCTGGAACTCATCTGAAGCAGGTCTTTGCCTCCAACGCTGACGCGGCCTGCCGATGGAGCGTCATATCCAGCCAGGATATTCAATAGCGTGCTCTTGCCGCTGCCGCTGGCTCCAACGATTGCGACGACCTCGCCGTTTTGAACGGCCAGGTCCAGCCCTCGCAGGGCGACGACCTCCAGGTCGGCGATCTTGTATATCTTGAACAGATCCTCACACATCACGTAAGGGCTGTTGTCCATGTATGTCATTGTTACCTCAGTTTTGCAGGCATGTGATCAGACATCTGGGTTTGATTCGGGCGGTCGATATCCAAAACGCGAATCACATCTCTCCGAGGCGAAGGATGCGTTGCAGTGAAATTCTGCGAACAAACAATATCACACCGAATATGATTAAGGCGAACAGCACGGCCATCGCCGCGTATGTTATGGCCAGCGTCCCCCAATTGATCTCGATTACAAACGGCGGCAGGATTTGGACGCCCTGATCGTCGTGGCTGAGGAATGGCATCATTGTCGCGCCGAGCCGTTGCCCCATCCAAGTGCCCAGAGCCAATCCGACTCCGATGACCAGCGCCTGCTCCAGAAACACCAGTGTGATTAGCTGTTTCATTGTGAACCCGATGGTTCGCATCAACGCGAACTGCACCTCTCGACCTTTGAAAGACACGTAGGCATGCACCAGGAAACCCAACCCACTCAGAATAAAGACCGCTGCAAATGCCACGAACAGCAAGGCGTTCCATCCAGCCTCCACCAGCGGGTCAACCTTCGACAACGCCATCACCTCGACCCTGTCGTGGATGACCCGCGTCATGTAGGGCAAATTTTCGGCCAGCATGCCGACCAATTCTGCCCGCTCGACGCCATTTGTGGTTGGGTCCGTGGAAATCCAAATTTCGTTGGGCCTCAATTCACCGTTGTTGGCCTCCAGATTGGCGTAGCTGGACACAGCTTCAAAATTGCTAATTAGGAAGGTCTTGTTGAAGGTGTCCAGTGTCGGAAAGTAATCCACCTCGTCCACCAAAGTGACTGCCAGTCTGTGACCTTGCACTGAAACCTCAAAGGTGTCGCCCAGCCGATGCTCGTTGTTCTTCAAGAATGACTTGCTGGCCAACACAGGCAAGGCAGCCATCGGCGGGCCCCGGAACAAGCCACGGCTAACCAGAGGACTGCCCTCGACCCAGATAAAGTTGGCCGCGGTTTTGTCGTCGAGAGTAGCGGGCTGCATTACGTCCGAAGTGGATTCAGGAACCGCCTTGAGTATGCTCCAGTCATCCAGAGTGTCGAAATCCTCCAACACCTGCACATCGCCGTTATTCATTCGCACATATATATCATCAACTGACACGGAGCCTGCCCGAAGGCGGTTGCGTCCGTTTGTCTCGTAAATCGTGAGAGACACCAGAGTCAGAGGCTTGGCGGGTTGGAGAGCAATCTGGTTCCTGAATCTGCTTATACGCTCGAATCCGCTCTCTAATTCAAGCCAACTGTTGGAGGTCAGATTTCCGAGACCGTAGGTGAAGTACCGCTGATTTGTGTCTTTGATGCGCGCAGCGACGACGACGCCCAAATGAGCCCTGTCTGCCTTGATGTTTACGCCTATCGCGGCGGCATTCTCCGGCAAGTCCAAGCCAACAGGAGGCGTCAGATTCGAGAGAGAGGCCACCATAGTAGCCATTGGCTTTGTTGAGAAATCGTCCCGGAACCAACCGAGGTCCATCATCTTGTCGCCGTCGATCGCGAACATTGTGTACGAATCTGCCAACAACTTGGAAAGGTCAGAGCCAAATCCTCGGAAGTTGATGCTGACTTGATCCACCGTCGGAAGCGCTTCGTAGCTGCCGGCGATGGGCTTGGATTCTCCGGTGGTGTTAATCAGGACGCCCTCGAGGCGCAGATCAGAACCTGTGGAGTACAGCGCTCGCTCGGTGAAACTGAGTTTCAATGTGCCGCCGAAACTGGCGGCGAAAATTCCCAGACCGGCCATAAGTATCAGCAGCAAGGACAGTCGAGCGTAGTGGGTAGGATTCCTGGACATCTGCCACAATCCTATCACCAGACCCGCCGGCAGGAAGTTGGATAACAACCAACTGGCGGCCCGCATGACCAGAGGGAAGAGCCTCAGCAGCACTAGGGCCGACGCCACGAGAATGACGGCAGGGACAGCCAACAGCAGTTGGTCCACAGCCACATTGCCAAACACGCCAACAGCCACGACAGAACCCTGAGATGATAGCTGTCGGAAGAGCAGTATCCCTATGACCAGAAGGAGAATGTCCAGATAGTACCGCTGATAGAATGGTTGGCTGGTCGGCCGCGCTGATTCCTGCCTGTGAGTTGTCACGCCCAGCCTCGACGCCTGAATAGCCGGAACCATCAACGCGGCGAAACTCAAGATGCCGCCAACTCCGCTCATCAGAAACGCTCCAGATGTCAGGCTCACGGACAGCCTGCTCGTCCCGCTGAGGTCGGAGAATGCCGGAGTGTAGCCCAAGAAGCTGATAACAGCCGCCGCAAGGAACGGCGCTATGATGACCGCCATCAGCGCAATGGTCAAGCCCTCCATCGCGAAAACTGCCAATACCTGGACGGAGCTTGCGCCACGGCTCCTGAGAAGAACGATCTCCCCTTTCTGCTGTTCCACAACCAACGACGAAAGCGTTATGACGTAGTAGAGAATGACCACAGATATCAGGATCATTATCACGAACATCGGTATCTTGGAAAAAAACAGCCGAGTGTCGTAATCTTCCAACGCATCGCTCAGCGATGATAGCTGCCGGTAGCCGAACAAATTCGCCGCCAGCCGGTCCTCCGCGAGGTCAATGCTGAATCTGGCAAGCGTGGAATTATTGGAGTTGAGCTTAGACCGGTCGACGTACAGCAGTCTGCCGTAAGTGCTGTCCATCTGTCTGAATGTGGCGCCCAGAACCCCGAAGTAGGCCTCCTCAGTCACCATAAATGGCACAGTTCGGAAGTTGCCGGTCGTGGACCCCTGGAATATCCTGTCGTTGAGGTGCCAGAACTCGTGATCTGGATCGTTGCGCTGGTACAGTCCGGTAATCACGACGGTTGCGTGGGTGGCAAAATCTGACCAATATGGAACGATGGACAGGGCGTCGCCCACGCCCACGTTGTGCCGGGCAGCGGCATCCGCGGGCGCCAGAGCTTCTAGAGCCACAACCTCACCGGGAGCGTTCAATGCCGCGTCGCCCGGTTTGCGGCCTCCTGGCAGGATGGTTATGTGGTCGTGCAGATCGGGAAGATATCCAACGTAACCCCGCGAGTTGTCAGTTCCTGCGACCGACTCGTTGCCTGGCTGTGTCAGGAAGAACGTTGCGGTTTTGACGCCTGTGACCTGGTCCCGCAGAAACCACTGGACCCTGCGATTCACCTCTGCGCCCATCACCCCGACTACTTTGGCGGCTTCCTCACGGGTGGTCGGGCCACGGTCCGACTTCATCACGATGTTCGTATCGTTGGTAGTGAGCTGGTTCAGGGAGTTTTCCAGCGCCAACTCCCTAAGAGCATTGAAGTATATGACCGTCCCGGCCATGATCGCGGAAGCCAACAACACGCCTATGACAACGGTGGACAATAGCCTCCAGTTGGTCAAACTGCGCCTTGCCACCAATGGCCAGGCTCTGGTTAATTTGGGGATTATTCCAAGCATAATCGCTCTCAGCTGACGGCTATCTCGTCACTCCCCCTCGATTCTGGAAATTTCGCACAGATCAACGTTGGATGACGTCCGAACCAGCCAGTACAGAGATCCGGTGAATATCAAGACCAACGCAGCGTAAACTGGCCCCATAATAGACCAGTCGGTGGTCAGCACGAAAGGCGGCAGCACAGGCGTTCCCTGTTCGGTGACCGCCACTGAGGCCACCATTATGTTGCTCATGGCGAATCCTGCCGCTGTCCCAATCAGCAGTCCCAGGGCCGCAATGACCAGATGCTCTGCGCTCAACAGCCAACCCATCTGGCGTTTGGATAGACCCAGAGCCTGCAAGAATCCCATTTCACTGCGGCTCTGAGCCGAGAATGAAATCAGATAAGTCACATAACCCAGCGTGGCGGCGAACAGGATAACCCCGATAGCCAACAGCGCCATTGCCTTCCAACCTGCTGTAATCAGAGGGTCGAGACGCACAGATTCCACCAGGCTAGCCCGGTCGTGAACCTGATTACGGGACGGCGCAAGCGACAACGCGATCTTGTGGACTTCCTCCTCGGCGCCTGGAACCTCTGATATGAAGATTTCGTTGGGCCGGACTGTCGTGACCGGGCTGAGTATGTTCAGATGCCTGAGCGCGTTGTCCAGGTCCATCAGCAAAAATCCGTTGCGCGACGGGTCCATCGTGGGGAAGTAATCGACTGTGTCCATGATGCGTATGGGCACAAGCCTGCCCATAAGATTCACGATAATCGCGTCTCCGACGCCAGCCCCGGTGGCTTTGGAGAAGGAGGCGCTACTGACAACCGGAACCGGACCGCCACTGGGACTGCGATAGAACCCTCGAATGCCCTGATCAGTGTCCTTGCCGAACTTGAACACTCCTGCTCGTCGACCCGTGACGTGAGCATCGTCGGTGACACCGACGACATCTGAAGAGATCAAGGAAGTCGCCAGAGTAGTCCACTTACTGCTCCCTTCGAAGTCGTCGAGAATCTGAGGTTCACGGCCGTTGCCAAACTCGACGTGTATATCATCAAGGTACATCTCTCCCACCGTGCCGGAAGGGCCGAAAACCGGTTCGTAAATCTGAACCGACACAAGGCTGAGAGGCCATTCAAGATGCTGAGGTAAGGTAGTCTCCATCAAGGTCCATCCGGGCTCAGGCATGGGTCCAAGCGTTAAGGTGTCCAAGACGCCTCGCCGGTCTTGGACAACCATCCACAAGAACATGTTCGGGTAGTAATCCTCGGCGTCTGCCCAAACCTTCAATTTCTGCGCGCCTTCGGGAATGTCTATTGGCTCGGCGTGGACGCCTGAATGTAGGGCGCGCATAACGCCAGTGAGCGACCGTTCCGAGAAGTCATCGCGATACCAGGCGATGTACGGAAACTCCTCGGCCTCAATTGCCAAAACGCTGAAGTTATTTCCCGAATAGGCGGTCCCAACGATTCCGCCGCCGCGCAGGCCCAGTGATATGGAGGTCACACCAGGAATCGCCAGAAACCGTTCTTTGATCTCATCATTCCCTATCGCAAAGTAAGTCGGAACGCCGGTCATTCGCAGGTCTGAGCCTACTTCATACAGTATCCGTTCCTCGTAACTTCGGTCCAGCGTCCCTCCAACTGTCGTGGCCAATATTCCAAGCCCTGTCACCATGACCAACAGCAACACGAGCCAGCTATATTGCAAGGGATTCCGCGCCATGTGCCAGATCGCCATCGAAGCCCAAACCGGATAAAAGCGATTCAACCTGCGTAGGACAATGAAGAGAACCTGAAACGGAACGATCAGGGCAAAGGCAAGAGTAGGCAAGAACAGAATGTCGTCCCTGGCTGGCATATCAGCGTAGATCAATAGCGCAATCAGGCCGCCCTGTGTCACCAGTCCGGCAGTTCGATTCCAGACGCTCTCCGTCCGGTTGGTCCCGTAGTATAAAGCCGCGACGCCGCCTATCAGCGCCACTTCCCAAATCCATTCCACGCTGGTGTCGACCCTTAACTCTCGGATCATGATGAACAGCGTCAGCGTCACGAAAGAAGCAACGGCCATTAGATGAATCAACGCAGAGGAGTCGCCGCTGATAAACCTCACCAGTAGCGGGAAGAACCGTATGAACAACAGAGCGACCACCGTGAGCAACAACACGGGGGCAAATAGCAGAGCCTCGTTCACCTGAACGTCAGAGAACAGGCCTCCGGATATCAACTGGCCTCTTGACTGAAGCTCCCAAAATATCAGTCCTCCTACCACCAACAGACCGATATCCAGATAGAATTTCTGGAAGAACGGGACCGAAGGGGGGCGTGAAGATCGCATCTTATGAGCCACAAGCCCAGACCTTGCGCCGATCACAGCAGGCAGAACGAACATCGCCAGACCCAACAGTCCGGTCCCTGCGGCCACAGCGAAGGGCATCCAGTGAAAAGCCACTGGAAGCGTTTCCCCAAAAGTGATGTCGCGAAAGTACCCCAGCTTCCCTGCATATGCGACCGCTCCTAAAGCCAGGAACGGCGCGATCACTGAAGCCGTGACGACCAAAGCCAACCCCTCCAGAGCGTAAAGGCGGCCCAGTTGCCAGGTGGTTACGCCACGGCTTCTGAGCAGCGCCACATCGTCCTCACGACTCTGCACTAGGTAGGACACCATCATCGAGACGTAGTACAAAACGGTCATGACCATCACGACCAGCAATAGAAGCAACGGAACGCCGGAGAAGAAACTGCGCCTCTCAAAGTCGTTGAGCAATTTATCTATGCCGGTCAGAACTGCGGCGCCTCGCATGGCGCTGGTTACGTCGGCCTCCAACCTGGCCAATCGCTCTCGGGCGAACTCTTTGGACCAGAGCGTGAGGCCCTTTTTGTCGACGGAAATGTACCATGTGGAGCTAACGAAGCTGCCTGGATAAGCTTTGCCCACCCCTTCAACCAACGCTTCGTGAGAGATGAACAGTGCCAGGGGAGGCTCATCGGGGTCGATTTCGAGTCCCACGTCAGGTAGTTCCTGAAGGGGCTGGGGCTGGAGGAAGAGATTGGCGTTCTGCTGCCAAAACTCTTCTCCAGGGTCGGCGGGTTCCAGGACGCCTACGATCTCCATCGTGACACGAATCGGGTCATTCAATGAAGGAGCGAAAGTTACGACATCGCCGGTCCAGATATCGAACACATTGGCAGTGACGTCGCCAATGACCGCCTCAAGGCGCGGTCCGCCAAGCGTTTGAACAACTTCATCAGACGCCATTCGTCCGCTGAGCCAGGTGACGTGATCATTAAGGTTCGACATGTTTTGCATGTATCCTCGTGAAACACGTGTGCCCTGCTCCGGAGTCAGAGGGTTTTGCGGCGTGCCGACCAGGTAGGTCGGAGTTTTCAGATACCGTTCGCGGCCCCGGTAAATGTCGGAAATTTGGTCATCAATGGAGCCACCAATGGCGGCTTCGGTCGAATTTAGTTCGTCCTTGCTCAGAGTGATATACGGCGCGTAGGTGAAGATATTGAGGTAGGTTTGGTCCGCCCGCTCAATAGCGGTGTTGATGCCCTGACGCTCCAGGGTGCGGATGTACACTGGCGCGCCGGCCAACAGGCTGGCGGCAACCGTTATACCGACGAAGATGCTCAAGAGGAGTTTCCAGTCGTCGGTGATGCGCTTAAGTACGAGCTTAAAGGTCGTCAGTGGACGCATTCAGACTCCATGCCAGACACTACCCTTCCACCGCTCCAAGAATGTAGAGAACTCAGGAGTCGTCCAAAATACAGCCTGGATAGTGTTCTGTCCAGAGGGTTAAGAACCAATGGTACGCGAAATTTCCTAAATCTCGAAATTTCCCTAATTCAGCCCACTTTGCGAGCCACCCAGACCTGCTCGGCTTCGGGCGTATAGGGGCCTCGCATGAAATTGCCGTAAAGCGCTTCGACCTCAAATCCGCAGAGTTCCAGCAAATGCTCCATCTCATAGCGATAGACCCACCGCAAAGCTAGAAGCGTGTAGGTCTTTTTCACCACTACGCCATCTGGATTTAACTCCTCAAATATCCGGTATTCGGTTACAATCTGGCGTTCAAGGTCGTATCGTCGACTGTCCCATACGACAATTTTGCGTCCGGTCTCGGGTGTCTCACACTCCATCAGCCGCGTGAGAGCATCCCCGATGTCCGATGAACGCTCCACGATCATCTCCAGGTCTGGGTCAAAGATGTTGAACGCTAGCCTGCCACCGTCCTCCAGGTGTTCGTGAATGCTGGCTAGAGCGGCCCTGTGATCCTGGACAGTCAGCAGGTGCAGGAACGCTCGGTAAGGAATTATCGCCAGCTTAAACTGTCGGTTCAGAGCGTTGGCGCGCATATCGCCATCGACGATCTCGATAAGCGCGCTGACGTCGGGCGGCAGCATGGCAACCTTGGCTCTGGCAATCTTCAACATCGAGGGCGCTCTATCCAGCCCCACGACATTGAACCCTTCTCTGGCAATAGGCTCTAGCAATCTACCCGTCCCGCAACCTAGTTCAAATACGGGAGAACCGGCTCGCCGGATTTCCTCAAGGTAGAACTCAACATCGCCGGGCATGCCTCTGGACAAAAATCGTAGTATGCGGCGTCATTCCGGTCGTACTTTTGCAGGGGTCGCTCCTCAGGAGAGCATTAGGGTTTCACAATCCGAGGGCGTTAGATTCACAAACCGATGGACTTGGCAACAGTTTCAAGGTGCAAATCGCTGTCGCCGAACATAAGCTCTGCGGCTTTGGCCCTGCGAGAGTATAACTGCATGCTGTGCTCTTTGGTGAATCCGATAGCGCCGTGGCACTGGTGTCCCAAAGCGCAAACCCTGCGGTAGGCGTCGCTGACCCATGCTTTAGCCATCGCAACCTCGTTTTCAGCGGGCAGGTTCTCAGACAACCGCCACGCCGCCTGGTATGTGATGTACCTGGAGCCTTCGACATCGGTTGCCATATTGGCGCAGTGGTGTTGGATCGCCTGGAAACTCCCGATTGGCCGCCCGAACTGCACTCTTTGTTTGGCGTATTCAACCGTCATGTCCAGCACCTGTTGTCCACCTCCCACCATCTCGGCGCACTTGCCCACTGCGCCCCAAGCTAGCACCTTCTCGATGGCGGCCCACCCCTGATTCAATTCTCCCAGCAGGGCCGACGAGGGCACGCTGACATTATTGAACACCAACTCGGACTGTCGGTCAGACGCGATCGTTTTTAGTAACGTCTGTTGGATTCCGGGAGTGTCGCGGCCCACGATGAAAAGGCTGATGTCCCGATCTCCTTCGCCAGTACGAGCGACGACGATGATGTAATCGGAAACGTGGGCGTTCGGAACGAAGAGTTTTGTCCCGTTGATGGTAAATCCAGCGTCGGTGGCTCTGGCGACCGTTTGGACTCCCTGAGCGTCCCATCTGGCGCTGGGTTCAGTGAGCGCAAGCGTCATGATGATTCCACCCTCGGCAATTCGAAGCAGGAATTCTTGCTTCTGCTCGTCGGAACCAGCCTCCTGAAGGCACAACCCGGCCATCACAACTGTCGAGAAGTACGGCCCAGGAAGCAGCGCTCTGCCCATCTCTTCCAACAGAATGGATAGATCGACGAAATCCAATCCAACGCCGCCATATTGCTCTGGGAAGGTCAGTCCCAACCACCCTTGTTCAGCAATCTGCTGCCACAACTCGGGCGTGAAACCGCGTTCGTCCTCCTCCATCGCCCGAACGTAGGTCTCGGGGCACTCGGTCTCAAGGAACTCCCGCGCGCTGTTCTTGAGCATCTGTTGAGCTTCGGTCAAACCCAGGTCCATCTCTTAGCCTCCGGCATTTGAGTGCCAATATATGCGTGCCTATATAAGGGTTGTAAGAGGTTAGCACGGGGCAGAGGGGCGGACAAGTCCCCGCGTTAGGCTGGCATAACGCGGGCGAAGACCCAGAATTGCGTCCTGAAATCACTGGCGTTCCGTATATAATGGGGCGATGCTCAACGTACTGTGGTGGCTGATAACGGTCGAAGCTCTGGGGCTGGCGGTGTTCCCGTTGGCCTTTTATCTGCTGAGACGACTGCCGGATCGGGGATTCAGCGTTACCAAACCGCTGGGAATCCTCCTCGTGGGCTACATCGCGTGGATTCTGGGCGCGCTGAACATTGTGCCTGCTATTCGTGTTTCTCTCATCGTCATCGTGCTTCTGGTCGCTTCTGTGTCCGCATGGGTGGCGTGGACGCATCGAGTTGAACTCAAAAAATTCGTGATGGCCGAGCGCAGAACGCTGATCGCCGCTGAGATCATCTTCCTGGTCATGTTCCTCGGTTGGGCGATGTTCCGATCTTACGACCCGGCCATCGACCATACCGAACAGCCGATGGACTTTGCCTTCTTCAACGCCTCCATCGAGGCCACATCAGGCCAGCCTGAAGACCCGTGGTTGAGGGGCGAGACGATCAGTTACTACTACTTCGGCTACTGGATGCTCGGCGCGGTCAGCGAGATTTCGGGCGTGCCTTCTAACTATTCGTATAACCTGTCGCTGGCGTTGATTCCCGCGCTGGGAGCAATGGGCCTGTTTGGGTTGGTGTTCGCGATGGCGCGGAGCGAGGGCGCAAGGTGGAAGTTCGCAGTCTTCACGGGTGTGGCTGCAGGCGTCGTGTTGGGCATTATTGGCAACCTGGAAGGCGTGTTGGAGTTCATGCGCGCCAACGCAATTGGCAGTCAGGGCTTATACGACTGGATAAGTATTGACGGCCTGAGCGGCCCGGCTGAGACGCCTACGGATTCCTGGACTCCCGATGAGTTCTGGTGGTGGTTCCGCGCCACCAGGGTAATCAACACATTCCAGGCCGGAGTGGGAATCGACTACACGATCCACGAATTTCCCTCGTTCAGCTTCATTTTGGGCGATCTGCACCCGCATGTCTCAGCGATTCCGTTCGCGCTCCTGTTTTTGGGGTTCGCGTGGAATTTCTATCGCTCCCCGTTGCCGAACTTCAGTCGTCTGGAACTTCGCACTTACATTATGGCCGGAGCGATGGCGCTGTCCCTGGGCGGGCTGGCCTTCACGAATATGTGGGACCTCCCGACCTATGCGATTTTGCTGCTAGGAGTCGTGGCCCTCAAAGCTTACCCAGTCTATCAGGGCCGGATCGTGCCAATTCTGGGCGCGATGGCCCAGTTTCCCATGATAGTGATTGCGCTGGCATTCATCCTCTTTATGCCCTATTACGTGTCCTTTGCCAGCTCGGTGGAGGGCATCGGAGCCGTGGAGACGACCACGCGCTACTCCCATATGTTTATCGTTTGGGGGGCGCCTATGGCACTGGTTGGCCCCTTCATTGTGGCATCGTTCTGGCAGACAGTGGTCGGCCCTGACTGGCGACGAATGACGCTGTACTCGCTGATAATCGGGTTCCTGCCCTTTGCCGCCTGGATGGTGGTGCGGCTCCAGTCTGTTGAGATAGCTGACGGGCCTGTGGGGCGGCTCATCCACATATTGCCGATGGTTCTGTTGATCGTCATGGGCGTGTACTCAGCGATCACCGTCGCGAAACAGCGAGAGTCCAGCGGCAAGGCGTTCGCGCTGTTGTTGGCGACTCTGGGTCTTCTGTTAATTATGGGACCTGAACTGCTTTTCGTGGACGACTTCTTCGGCCCCCCCAGCGAGCGGATGAACACAATTTTCAAGCTTTACTATCAGGCATGGCTACTGCTTGCGGCTGCTTCGGGATTCGCAATATACTACTGGCGATCCGGCAGGGACTCTCTGACAGGTTGGGGACGTTCGCTCTCGACCCTCTGGGCCGTGGGCGCTATCGCGCTGATAATCGGCGCTCTCTACTATCCGGCCGCCGCCTCGACCAGCAAAGCCGGAACGTTCACCGACGCAACGCTCAACGGATTGAATTTTTTGAAGCGAAGCAGCAGTGCAGAATACGATGCCATCCAGTTCGTTCGCGCTGAGATTGACCGGGACGGCGCGATTCTGGAAGCAGTGGGCGAGTGGTTCGATTCGGGCCTGATCTCCCGAAGCACGGGAGTGCCCACGATTTTCAACTGGCCGGGCCACCAGATTCAATGGCGCGGCTCGGATGATTCATTTGGCGGCAGAGAGCAGGACGTCGCGCGCATCTACGAGACAACGGATCCGCTGGAAGCTAGAAACCTGCTAGCAAAATATGACGTAGATTATGTGTACGTTGGCCCTCGCGAAAGGTCAAAACACGGAGAAGACGGGCTCGCCAAATTCCCGGATTTCATGGACTCAGTATTCAGCCAAGACAACGTGGAGATATATCGGGTGCGCCAGTAGAGCGGTCCGGTTTTCAACGAGACCAAACAGCATATGGCCACAAAACAAGCGACAATAGAAGCCAATCAACCAGAGCCATCAAACCGCATGGAGACCGTGCTTGATCGTCTCCGAGTCGGTGGTTTTGATCCAACCGTCAGATGGTGGGAGTTTGCGGGTTTCGGCTCTCTGATCGTGATCGCCCTGGTCATGAGACTGTGGGACGTTGGCGTTCGCGCAATGCACCATGACGAGAGCCTCCACGCGCTCTACTCTTGGAACCTGTTCAACGATTTGAACTATCAGCACAACCCGATGATGCACGGCCCATTCCAATTCGAGGCCAACGCCGCCATATTCTTCATCCTCGGAGACAGCGACGTAACCGCTCGATTGCTGTACGTGGTGATGGGAACGGCCCTGGTCGCCATGCCTTTCCTCTTGAGGAAGCGAATAGGCCGGCTGGGAGCTATATTCACAGCGGCGGCGCTGACCTTCTCGCCTGCGCTGCTCTACTTCAGCCGATTCGCAAGAAACGACATATTGATGGCTGTGTGGGCATTCGGTCTCGTCATCTCCATGTGGCGGTACCTGGACGAGGGGAAGAACCGCTATCTGTATTTCTCTGCTGCCCTGATGGCTCTGGCACTCGGCACAAAAGAATCCGCATATCTCGTAATAGCCACGTTGGGACTGTTCCTGGCATTGCAGGTCGGAGCGCCCACGCTGTCCCGATTGCTGCGTCCGGTGGAGATCGAAGGCGTGTCGCCGCCAGTCGCGGTAGGTCGCGTGGCGAAAACGCTGTGGGGTTCATACTCTCAGGGTTTCGATCTTGCGATCATATCGCGGCCCACAGCGTACCTCCTTTTGCTTGTCACTCTGACGCTGCCCCTGTGGTCAGCCTTCGCAGCGATCTTCCAGGACACTCTGCTGTGGAGTTGGACGAATCTGGTGCTTGCGGCCCCGGAGGGCAACCCGATCATCGGTTCTCCCATCGGCGGCGGAAAGGTTATCGCGTTCCTGATTATCGTCGCTTTAGGGGGACTGGGCGGTCTGGCGGGATACCGTTGGAACTGGGGCATCTGGTGGCGATGCGCCCTGATATTCTGGATTATATGGATTCTGCTCTACACCACATTCGGGACTAACTTCTTTCCCGGGATACGTAGCGGCGTCTGGAATTCGCTGGGATACTGGGTCGTCCAACAAGGAGAAGCGCGAGGCGGCCAGCCCTGGTATTACTACTTCGTCATAACGCCTGTTTATGAATACCTGCCTCTGCTCGTGGGCGTAATTGCCGGAGCCTTCTACTTCAGAAAGCGCGACCACTTCAGCTTGTTCCTAGTGTATTGGCCGGCCGTGACCTTCGCCCTGTATACCATAGCCAGTGAGAAGATGCCTTGGCTGTTGGTCAACATCACTCTGCCTTTGATCGTCCTGAGTGGCAAATTTATGGCAGACATTGTCGAGCGTATCGAATGGCGAAGCCTGACGCGAAATGGCGGCCTGCTGGTGATCGCCGCCGTCCCGATTTTCGTATTGTTGCTGTGGCAATTGGCTTTCTTCGAGCCGACCCAACGGAACGTGATTAATATCGTTCTTCCACTAGCGTTGGCGGCTGTGCTGTTGGGCATGGCGGCCTCGGGATTCTACGTGGCGCGACGAATGGGGCAGCAGGCCTTCGGAGCAGTGGCGCTCGTGGGCCTTGTTGCGATGCTGGCTGTGCTGACAGTCCGCACCGGTTGGATCGCCTCATACCAGAACGGCGACACGCCAGTGGAGATGATCGTATACACTCAGACTTCACCCGACATCACTCGACTGCTAGACACTATCGAAGCCACGGGCGCTGGCGACACAATCCCGCTGACTATCGACCAGACATCGGGCTTCACCTGGCCGTGGGCCTGGTATTTGCGGAACGAGACGAACGTCAATTTCCCATCGTACAGTGGCTCTTCCGTCGTATCCAATCCGGGCGCTCCGATAGTGGTTGTGCATTCACAGAACCAGGACGCGGCGGACGAGGGGCTCCGGGGCATCTACACTAAAGGCGAGCGCATAAGGCATCGGTGGTGGTTTCCGGAAAGCACCTATCGGAATCTGACGCCCACCAAGTTCGTCGAAGCGATATTCGACCGCGAATCATGGCGGCGGACAATGGATTACTGGCTGAACCGCGAGGGCGTGTCCGACCGGCTTGGCAGCGAGGACTCCTACGTCTATTTCCAGCAGGGCTTTCAGCAAAATTTTTCTGAACAGCCGTGATCGCGCGCTCGATGGTCTGTTACCCTCTGATGCCAACCGTTAGCAAAATGTCATACTGAGATCGCACTCGAAGTATCTCGACGTGTTGCTGTGCGAGCGGCCAGATGCTTCGCCTCGACTCAGCATGACAGGATTAACATACCCCGACAAATAACATCCCCTCCCCCGCTATGCTAAGGTTTGGTTCGAGGTTCTAATTGTGGTCGGAAATCTGAAATTCTGGATTGGAATCGGGATCAGTATTGCTCTGCTGATGCTGTTTCTCTTGACTGTGGACATGGGCCGAATGATCGACGCTCTCTCTGAGGTCGATTACATATATTTGGCCCCTGCGGTTGCCATGTACCTCGTTTCGACATACTTCCGCAGCCTGCGATGGAGCGTCCTTCTCCGACACATGAAACCTGTCTCCGCGAATCGACTTTATCCAGTGGTCGTGGTGGGATATATGGCAAACAACCTTCTTCCAATGCGGCTGGGAGAGTTGATCAGGAGCTACTACGTCGGCGAGCGCGAGGGCGTCAGCAAAACATCAGCATTGGTCACCGTGTTCGTCGAGCGAGTGTTCGACGCGATAACCTTGCTGTTTTTCATCATGGTGATTGCGCTGTTCGTCCCAGAAATGAAAAGAGTGGCCCAATCCTTCGGCGAGGAATCAGGCATCCCGTGGCCTCTGCTGGTGGCCGGACTGAGCCTGCCATTCATAGGCGCATTGACCTCCCTAGTGCTGTTTGCCGTATATCCGTCGAAGACCAGAGAACTGATCCTGTGGTTCGCGAAACTGTTGCCTCGCCGATTTGAGGAAACGCTGGACTCGCTGATCGAGACTTTCCTGCTTGGTCTCTCTCCCTTGAGAAGCATGAAGATGCTGGTAGCGCTGTTTTTGTTGTCCATACCCATCTGGATAACTGAGGCTGCGGTGTTTTTCCTCATCGGCCTGCCCTTCGGTTTCGTCGGCCTGCACTCTGGCCCCGGAGCAATGGCTGTGACGATGGTGTTGGTTACAGCGATTACCAACATCGGAAGCTCTATACCTGCCGCGCCCGGAGGTCTGGGGCTTTTCGAGATAATCGCGCGAGAGACGCTCGCGCTGGGGCCTCTGGTATCCGTGGACCGGTCTGTCGCGGCAGCATTCGCTGTCGTCGTTCACGCTGTCATACTCTTGCCCATGATAATCCTGGGTCAGGTGATACTGTGGACTGGCCACATCTCGCTCGGCCGGCTCTCCCGTGAGGGCCAACGAGACACGGCGCAGACGCCATGAGAGTCGGAATCATCGGAGCCGGAGCCACCGGACTCGCCGCCGCCTACGATCTGACCAGAGCGGGCCATCAAGTAGCCGTCTATGAGCGCTCACCCTTCCTGGGAGGCCACGCCTCGACCTTCGATGTAGGAGGCGAGAGGCTGGAGCGCGGATACCACCACTGGTTCACCAGCGACACCGACATCGTGGACCTTGTGCAGGAGATCGGCCTCGGAGACTCCATCCGCTGGATCGACTCGACTGTCGGCACGCTTTACGACGGGCGGATATACAACTTCGTCACCCCGATGGACCTGCTCAAGTTCAAGCCTCTGAACATGGCGGACAGAATACGGCTGGGACTGACGACCCTCTACCTCCAGCGCCAAAAAAACTGGATGAAATACGAAAGAATCACAGCCGACGAATGGCTGAGGAAAAACGCCGGACGAGGCCCTTACGAGGTCTTCTGGGGGCCGATGCTCAGGGGCAAATTCGGCGAAGATCACTACAAAAAAGTTTCGATGGCCTGGGTTTGGGGCAAGATAAACACGCGCGTCAAATCCCGAGGCAAGAGCATGGTCAAAGAAAAGTTGGGCTACCCGATGGGCAGCTTTGGGCAGGTGTTCGACGTCGTGACAGACCGCATCCGAGAGCAGGGCGGCGAGGTCCACCTGTCGGCGTCGGTGGAGAGTATCACCGTCGAGGATGGCAGAGTCCAAGGCATGAACGTTCGACTTGCTGATTCATCTGTGGAACGCAAAATCTTCGACGCGGTGATCGCCACCACGCCGTCTCACATCTTCCCCAGGCTCGTGCCGCCACTGACGAAAGACTACGCCGAGCGGCTCGCCAGCGTGGAGTACATGGCCGCCGTGCTGATCGTGCTGGTGCTGGACAGGCCGTTATCGCATGTCTACTGGCTCAACGTCGCTGACCGCTCCATCCCATTCGTCGGAGTTATCGAGCACACCAACCTCATCGGCCCAGAACACTACGGCGGCAAGCACATCGTCTATCTGTCCAACTACCTGACCACCGATCACCCGATGTACCGGATGGAACAGCAGGAACTGCTGGACGAGTACCTGCCCCACCTCCGAAAGATAAACTCGGACTTTGACCCGTCTTGGGTCGAGACCAGCTACCACCACCGAGTCGACGGCGCCCAGCCCGTCATCGGAATCAACTACTCCCAGCACATCCCCAGCCACCGCACCCCCTTCGAGGGCGTGTATCTCGCCAACACCACCCAGATATACCCCGAAGACCGAGGCACCAACTACAGCGTCCGAATGGGGCGGGCTGTGGCTCGGTTGGTGATGAACGATTTGGAGTAATGCTCCAACGTATACCTTAAGCGCCTCCGAAGGAACCTCGGCAGCCGAATCTATCCCCAAGCCAACTGACACTGCGACGCCGACCCGTGTGTCTATCCCGGTGAAAATTTTTCCAAATCTGATTCCGGCAGAGTTGGCCGGCTAGGAGGCGCCGCTCACCATTTCCACGCTTCCCAGCCCGTTTCTTGATGTGCCGCCGGGCCTGCCTTCTGAACGGGTGAGTTCCGGACTGATTTTCGTCCACTGGGCAATCGCGAATGATTCAAACGTTCCAACCGACAGGTTGCTCACAGTGAGCATTGCGGCAGACGACAACTCGCCTATTGCAATCGCTGAGGCACAAGGACTTAGCGCCGATAAAGCAGCAACCCAGCTAAATTTCGAATTATCGAGCTTAGACCCATCGGTTACAGAATTGAAACTGACAATAGACCCCGAGGGCGTAATTGACGAGACCAGTGAGACCGACAATTCATATGCCCTGACACTGCCAAAATTGGCGGCGACAGCGACTCCGGTTCCCGCGCCGGGACCGACCGCCGGCCAGCGGGCCAAATCTGGCCTATGGATGTTTCACAGAATTCGTTACCGGTGTCTGGGTAACAATATGCAGTTAGTCAGACGTCTTTCCAAGCACACGCATGATCCACACGACTCAATTACATGAACTGTTCCATATACCGGATGTTGTCGCGCTCCGATTTTAGCTCGCCGCGTTCGACTTTTTTGATCAGCTCGGTGATGGCGTCGCAGGCAGGGGTTGGAATTCCGATTTCGCGGCCTTTCTGGGCGACGTAGCCGTCCAGGTACTCGATCTCGGTGCGTCGGCCTTTGATCACGTCCTGGAGCATCGAGGGTCGGCCTGCGCCTAGCTGTCGGGCTGTTTCGGCCAGTTCGGATTTCAACTCCTCCAGAGCTTCGGCGTCCTCGGCGGCCTTGACGTAAAGATCAGCAGGCACGCCGTTGATCGGCTCGACACTCACCCCCAGCGCGGTCGCGACTTTTACGACCTCGGCGCCGATCTTCACGGTGATGTCCACGACCCCAGGGGTCGAGCGGGACTCTCCAGAACTCAGGCCCGTGAGGGCGCAAATGGGGTTCGCCATCGAGTTGACGGCCAGCTTGGCCCACCGCTCGCCCCAAAGGTTGGTGGTGATCTTCGTGGGGCCTATGTCGCTCATGACATCGGCCAGCGCCTGGATCCGTGCCGTATTCAGGCCATTCAACTCACCTACATAAAAGGCCAGCCGGTCGGTGACGCTGGTCCTGACGGGGTTGCCAGGATCGTACATTCCCGCTCCCAGGGTGATGACGCATCCGATGGTCCGAGAGAAACCGGCGATGGGGGCTATCCGGTCGTCGTTGATGCCGTTTTGAGCGGATATGACGACTCCCGTGGGCTTGAGCAGGGGCAGGATGAAGTGGGTGGCCCAAATTGTGTCGTAGGACTTCATCGCCAGGAATATAGCGTCGAAAGGCTCTGTGATGTTGCACGCCTCGCCCAGGTGAATCGCCTTGGCGGGAACGTAAAAGTCCTCGTCCTGGGCGGTGACATGGACGCCGTTCTGCCTGATCTCCTCGACGTTAGCTCCCCATTGGTCGATGAGCGTAACGTCGCGACCTGCCCGGGTCAGATAGCCGCCGATGGTGCCTCCGATGGCTCCAACACCCATGACCGCGATTCTTTCAAACATAGCGATGCCTCCATTTTTTCGTTGTCTTGACGGCTGACAGTGTAGTTGGGGTGAAGAATCGCGTCAATTTTCGAAAAGGCATCCAGATATCAGGTTTTCGTGTCTCGATGATCGATCATTTAGTAGGAAAGTTCTCTCGCCAAATCGGTCATTGACTTAGCGTAGGATGCCACGCTCTCGATATCTACAGTGTCGGGCCAGCGGTCGGCTTGTTGATGGAATGTCGCGTGTCCTCCGGCGAGGGAGATATAGCTGCCGCCTTGCAGATAGATTTCCCGAGACTCCCCTCCCGGCACGCCGTCGCGAGGACGCACTGCGGGCATTTTCGAAACTTCAGACTTCAAATAATGGACCGCGCGCCGCTCCAGGCCTTCATCAGATGTGTACAGACTGGGAGTGGCATCGACGGATGCGCCAATCGATGCTCCGAGGTGCATCCACACCAGAGCGTCGGTTGCCAGATTCGGGTTGTTGTTGAGGTATGCTTTTAGACCCAGGTGCCCCAACTCATGTCCACTGGTTGCGACGAATCGAACGTCACGAGTAGGCCGTTGAATCTGCATTACCCGCATGACTTCCAGCCAGCACGCGATACCGCCTCCCCGTTCGGCAGCGATTTCCCACCAGCCGCTGCGGGGCGTCATGACCACCAGCGGCGGCAGGTCGCGGTCTTGCCCCTGGATTTCGGCGGCTACGTTCGCGGCTTCTCCGGGCCGTCTCTCCGCTTGAACCACAACGCGAACCGACGCTCCAGCATCGGCCTGTTCGACCAGCGAATCGTGTTCAACGCCATTGACTTGCAACACTGGCGGACCGAAGGGTTCGGTGAAGTCGGGCGCATTCCTTGGAGCCAGACCCGGCACGCTTCCGATGCTGTTGGTCACGAATACGAGCGCCCGATAGTTGCCCGAACGTCTAGCGTCATCAAGCGCTTCCGCCGCAAGAATTGGCGAACCTTCGACCAGCATGATCTTGGCGTCGTGGCGGCCCATTTGTCCATGGACGCCTTCGGCCCCTGTGAATCCACCGTCGAACAGAGGCAGCCCCTCGATTCGCCGGCCACTAACCTCGATGTAGCTTTCGCCTGGAACAACCCTGTCCAGCGTGAATGATTCCAGAACAGGCTCCACGCCCACTTCCTCCACCAAACCGGCGAGCCAGTGCGCTGATTCGAGATCAACCGTCGTCCCTGTACGGTGCCACCCCTGACCGTCGTATTCCCGGATGTGCCGCGAGATGCGGTCGTCGATAGAAGTCACAATGGTCTGTCCTATGTTTGTTTGGGTGTTTCCAGACCCGTCGCTGATTGTCCGATAGATCAGGATTCCATAACGTATAACTCGACATGCGAAGGGTGTGCCGTGTCATGATAGACGGTGTTATCAGCGATGACGGTTCTGCGCGAGCGGCCTAGCAGTTCGCCTGTGTTGGGGTTGACGTCTAGCCTCGGAAAATTGCTGGAAGATATGTCCACACGGATCCGGTGGCCTTTCGTGAATCGGTTGGCTGTGGGATATAGCTCGATTGTGAACTCGTAGACCTGACCCGGAGTCATAAACTCCTGACGCTCGGTGGAGTTGCGATATCGGGCGCGGATGATGCCGTCGCACAGGTTCATGTCGAACCCATGGGGGAAGTCCTGCGAGGGAGGATGCACGTCCACCAGTTTGGCTGTGAAGTCGGTGTCGACAGCGGACGACGACGCCCACAGTTTAACGGTCACAGGTCCGACCACGGTAACCTCTTGTTCCAGTGGAGGCGTCTGGAACACCAGAACGTCGTGCCTCGACGACAGGGGCATATAAGGCGCCTCGCTGCCATAGAACCGCTCGCCCTCCCGTTGATCGAATGCCCCGCCGATGATGATATCCGCGCCCGACGATATGTTGCCTCCAACGGTCGGGACCGGGTTTTGAGGATCGAATTGATACCCGCTAGGCGCAGCGTCAGCATAAGGCTTCGATACCTTTAGAGAGCCGTCGTCATGGAGGTAAAGCTTTGAGGTTCGAGCACCGGCAGGAGGCCACGCCTCCATGCTTCGCCACTCGCCGCCGTGGTAGAGTCGGTCGTCTTCTGTCCTGTGGCCGTCTCCGCCTCCCATGACAAAAATTTTCACTGGCGCGTCGTCGTCAGCGCCGTTTTCCAGTCCCTTGAGCCAGCGGTCGAACCATCGCAGCCGGAGATCATTGTAGTCGTCCGCCAGATCGCCAGACACCACAGACTGAGGGCCGAAATCCACGTCTCCGGCAAAGGACACGTCATGCGCTCCGTGAGTCCAGGGGCCGAGAATCATGTGGATCGGGCTTTTTTTGATCGCCCCCAGCCCTGTGAAGTTGCGGGTCGTCGTCTTGGTGTAGGGGTCGTACCAGCTTCCCATGTGCATCTGCGGGACGTCCGAATACTGGTCGAAATACAACTCGTTGCAGATGCCCAACTGCTGCCAATATTCGTTGAAGTCGCCTTGAGTCCACATCTCGAAGATGTAATCCTCGTACTCCGGCACCCATCGCAGGGGCGAGTGTCCAGGTTTCCACGGCATGCGCTGGAACCAGCCTCGGAGGTCTTCGGCCTCCAATGCGGCGAGGATTTCAGGATTGGCCGTGGCTTCTGGACTGGTCTTGGCGTTGGTGTAGGCCCAAACGACCTGCCGAAGCTCGAAGGCTCCCCCGTTGCGGGCCGAGTTGTGATGGGCGTTGGTGAAACCGCCGGAGTCCATAAACATGCAGGCTAGGTTAGGGGGATTCAGAGCGGCCAGCGCGGCCTGTGTGTGCGCCCCGTATGAGATGCCGAAGGTCCCGACCTTGCCGTTGGACCACGGCTGATCGCCGATCCAGACAAGCATGTCGTACCCGTCGTTCGGCTCGCTCAGGTATTTTACGAATTCGCCTTCGGACTTGAAACGGCCTCGCGTGTCCTGGTAGATGACCACATAACCACGACTGGCGAAATACTCCGCCGTCCCGCCTCGGAGAGCGCCGCGCTGCTTGTCGTAGGGCGTGCGTTCCATAATGGCGGGCAACGGATCGGTCAGAAGGTTGCCATTTTGCGTGGGGAAGTAGAGGTCGGTGGCCAGTCGCGCTCCGTCCCTCATGGTCACCATCACATTGGAACGCTTCGCGACTTCGTACTCGGGTTGTGATATTTTCATGACACCATTCGATCTTCGATTCACAGGAG
>Ga0208113_1000344_pt1 | contig 23856 bp, 24 predicted proteins | sample Knorr_S7_td_NADW_FD_185598 | JGI IMG/M metagenome (GOLD analysis project Ga0208113, IMG submission 185598) | Marine microbial communities from Southern Atlantic Ocean transect - Knorr_S7_td_NADW_ad_2505m_LV_A (SPAdes) (version 2) | ecosystem: Environmental > Aquatic > Marine > Oceanic | place...
TCGAGCTTGATCCCTTTGTTGTGGTCCTCAATTGCACGCTGGTGCTGCCCAAGTTTGCCGAACGCATTACCTCTGTTGACGTAGCCGAAGACGAACTGCGGGTCGAGGCGGATGGCCTCGTCGTAGTCCTGTACCGCCCGCTCGTGCTGACCCAGGTTCTCGTAAGTCCCACCCCTGTTGTAGTAGGCGTAGACGTATTGCGGGTCGAGGCGAATGGCCTCGGTGTATTGTTCTATGGCCTTTTTGTGATCACCTCGAGCTGCATAATCATAGCCTTTCTGTAGGTGTTCCAAACTCGTGGGTGTTGGAGAAGGTGTACGGCTAGGGGCAACGGTCGTCGGTGTCGATGTTAGTTTAAGTGTGTGACTAGACGCAGCCACAGGTGCTGACTGAGCGGCAGCCTCCACCATAGCCTTGGCCTGTGCCTCGGCCTCTAGAGCAGCATCTTCTGCCTGCTTCTCTTCGATCCTGGCTACGACAGTAACCTCGATATCAACTTCAGAAGGACCGCGACCACAAGCGGATAGAGCCAGCGTGAGCAGCACGCATCCCAACACCAGTACGGCGATATGTCTCATGCCTTTAATAATGAGCCTACCTTTGGGGGCAGTATAGCTCAGAGGGCAAGGGAGCGGCGGGGGCTCATCGAGCTAATATCAGAAGTTGTGGAAACAGAGATTGAGAAGCTAAGAAAAGAGCGTACCCTTCCAGGTGAAATAAACCACCCCGCATCAGACGGGATAACTGGAGGAGTACGCTATGTCAGGAGGATACCAGAGTGTGGACAATAACGAAGTAGGCCAGGTCCGCGATGCCTTGGAAGCGTTGGTGACAGAAGGCGCAGGGAGGATGCTGGAATCGGCCTGGGAAGAGGAAGTGAGTACGTTCTTGGGCGGAGACAGTTATCAACGCGGCAACGAATTTCGAGGTTATCGCAACGGCTATCATCGTTCTCGTGAGATCACCGTCGGACTCAACCCCGTTCGAGTGAAGGTTTCCAGAGTGCCAGAAGCGCCTACTGAAGTGTCTACGGATGGGGTTACGTCCCAGATAGTCCACCAGTATGAGAGGGTGTCAAAGAAGACACAGGAGTTATTCAGAAAGTTGTATGTCGAAGAGCTTGCTACCGGGGACTTTGAACCGGTGTTCCGAGAGTTGATCGGAGAGACGGCGGTGCTGCAGGCCACCACGATAGTCCGGCTGAAAGCGACGTGGGGGGAGGATTACGAGGCATGGCGCACGCGATCCTTGGAAGGTCACACCTCCGCCTACATCTGGTCCGATGGGATGTATCTGGGAGCTGTTGGTGAGGAGGGCAAGAGCGCCTTGCTGTGCGTGTTAGGCGCCAGAGAGGACGGTGTGAAGGAACTACTGGCGATGGAACTGGGATGTCGAGAGAGCACCGAGTGCTGCGCCGATGTCCTCCAAGGACTGCGAGATCGAGGTCTTTGTGCACCGATGGTGGCCGTGGGAGACGGAGCCTAGGGACTGCGGGCAGCCTTGGACCAGGTCTTCCCCCTGACAGACCATCAGCGATGCTGGAACCACCGGGCTTTCAACGTTCAGGCCAAGGTGTCCAAGCGGCTGCAAGCAGAGGTTGGTGGGCACATACGGGCGATATCCAACGCCCCGACCTTGAGAGAATGTGAGGAGCTACGAGACCAGTACGTTGCTGAGTTGAGGTCAAGTGACCATCAGGACGCAGCTGAAACCATGCTTAGGGACTGGGATGCGTTCGCCACGTTGTAACGATATCCCAAAGAGCGTTGGATGCACCTTTGGACCTCCAACCCATTGGAGTCCATCTTCCGGGGGTTAGGCTCAGGACCGATGCGACCAGGCGAATGAAGCGACGAGACAGCGCGCTGTGCCTGGTGTTCAAGATCGTCAAAAGGATCAGCCAATGCTGGAAGTCGTTAAACGGAGGAGCGAACTTGATGAATCTGGCGCTGGAGGGTCGCGTATTCAAGGATAGCATTCTCCAGCCCAGGGAGAGCTTCCAAGTGCAGGCAGCCGCAGATCAACCGACTACCAACTAGGAAGGGAGTTTCCACAACCCTTGACACAAGCTCTACAGCTTGCTCAGTACAACGTTAACGCTATCTGCCCTAGCTTATTGTAGACGCCGCTTTTTGAACATCTCATTCAGCGTCCTGACTACGTGGAAAACGAATCGTTGCGGAGTCTCACGGGACGCGCATGATTCATCAAGACTGTAGAGTCTACAATTCCAATGAAAAAGGAGCAGACGCCCGAAGACGTGGGCAAAGCGGTGGCATTCCTCGCGTCAGACGACGCTCACAACATCACCGGTCAAGCTAACAACGTCGACGGCGGCAGACGCATGAACTAGGGGCTTTCTTGGACCACCAAAGTTTACCAAGGCCACCGCCGGCAGGCTAATCGCGACGCCACGGAAAGAGGAACCGGAGTTTATTGTGTGTGATAACCTTCTGACGCAAAAGGCCATACTTCTACTGATGTCAGCCCGTACTGGACATAACCACCGCGAGTCCATCCAGCACGTGTTTTAGGGGGCCTAATACCGTTCAGTTTCGACACACTGAGGTTACTGGCGGACCGATTGCGCCTGCAGGATCACCAATATTGCCGTTCCGTTACAAGTAGGGTGTATGTGCCTACAGTAGACATCGAAACCGTAGACGCACCCTGGTTACACCGCGCAATCAACGCTCACGCGACTGCCAAGGCTCGCGGCTGGTACGAAAGGCATTCCGAGATCGCACCGATTTTGGATTCGTTGCCTCAAGAACCATCTGCTTCAACGGCCGGGAAAGTTGAGGAAAGTATGAGGACCCTTATAGCCACAAGTTGATAACATCAAGATGGACGTTTGCAACCTCGGTCAGTGTCAAACAATTTAGAACACCGGAACTCATTTATTTTAGTGGCCCTGTGAATTTCAGGGCAGGAAGATACTATGGAACAATCATACCTTGGAAAAACAGGGCTAAAGATCAGTCGTTTGGGAGTCGGACTTGCCGCGATAGGCGAAGAGTTGACTATTGACGAAGTCGATCGGGCAGGGAAGGTGTTAAATGCCGCATTGGACGGCGGAATTAATTTTTTGGATACTTCTGCAAATTATCTAGTTAGTGAAGAGTTGGTTGGCCGTACTGTTTCCCACCGCCGAACAGAGTTTGTACTCGCTACTAAGGCTGGTTATGTCACAGACAAATCGGCAATTGATATGTGGACCAAGGAGCTTATTCACCAACACATCGACCGAAGTCTGACAAGGATGAAGACTGACTATCTGGACCTCGTCCAACTTCACTCGTGTAGTAAAGAGATACTTGAAAGAGGCGAGGTAATTGAAGCGCTACTCGAAGCCCAAACCGCAGGCAAAACCAGGTTTGTCGGATACAGTGGTGACAACGAGGCAGCGAACTGGGCAGTCAACAGTGGTTATTTCGATACTCTTCAGACCAGCTTTAGCATCCCTGATCAACATGCTCGTACTAATCTTTTCGAACCTGCGCACGCACGCAAAATGGGCATTATAACTAAACGACCAATCGCCAACGGTGCATGGCGTTCGGCCATTAACCCGACAGCCAATCTGCGTTACCGACCCATGCGCGTGTATGGTGACGAGTATTTCCGCCGTGCGCAACTTATGGCTGGACTGGGTCCAATATCGGGCGAGCCCGAGGATCGGTTCCTAACCGCAATTGGCTTTGTTCTGGCTCATTCAGATGTAACGACTGCCATCGTCGGCACTCAAAATCCATCCCATATGCAGGATAATATTGAAAGAGTAAAACATGGCTCTAGCCTGTTGCCGACAATCGTTGAGGAATTGCAGCGTCGATTTGACCGACTTGATGACGACTGGGGTCAGCTCACCTGATTTGTGCAGGTAGGGCCAACGGGATTCGCACGGTATTAGAATGCTTGCGCGAGATTCCTTGGAACATCACTGACTCAGTGATCGCCTTGAAATCTCTCCCCTCCCACCGGATTGCTCCTCTGGCGCCACCGAAGTTTGGGAATTGAAAAAAGTCCCTTATTTCCAAGTCCAAATCGGCCACCCATTCGCTGACGTTCCACAGTTTTTCTTCTTGTGCTATCCGATGCGCTAGGTCAACTGGATTTACGGACCCCGACTGATGAAGGAGGATGAACTGTGCTGCGACAAGATGTACTGAGTGATATTGAGTCCACGTTAGGAATCGTGCCTGGGTTCATGGATGGTATGCCTAACATGGTCTTGGAGCACACGTGGGCCTTCTTGAAAGACTTCCTCAAGGTGGATACCGTATTGTCCGCCAAAAACAAAGCCTTGATTGGCATCGGAGCTGCGTAGAACGTCAGCGAAAGTGTCCCAGATACGCTGACGTTCTACATTCGAGCGCATGCGCAAAGCCATCCGACTTTTTATAAATCTGGCAGATCACGATGTTTTCAAGGATATTATTGCCGATCGGGTTACCCATACTGATGTTGATCGCGTCGATGACGACGCTCTTGACGCTTGGTCAATGTGGAATGTAGGCAGCTCCCCACATCTCAGGTACTTGCAAAATGGCACCGGAAACAGACCCACTCGCGGTGTTGGACCAATTCGGCCGGATTCGTGGCCTGGAAGAACTACGTGTCGCTGACGCTTCTATGATGCCTGACGTGATTAGAGCCAATACGAACGCTACTTCCATCATGATTGGTGAACGCGTTCCCGATTGGATCGCAAGGGGGCAGTAAGCAGCATGAAACGAGAGTCAGTGCGTCCTTAGAAATCTGAAATTGAGCGTTTGAGACGCCGACTTCGTGAATAACTAAGGGGATTCAGCCCCTCTATATCAATCAGACGCACGACTACCTTTGAAATAACATCCACCCCTGATGCCGTATCAGGGGTGGATTCTCTGACTGACGAGGCGGTATCTCTGACCATATTTGCCCCGGATACTCGTATAGATCACACGGCAAAGTCTCCCGCATGTTAGATTTTTATGCGTTTGCAAACTACGAAGTTCGCTGATATACCTGGATCCTGTGGCGGTTGCCTTCTGTCACGTAAACCTTGCCCGAGTCGTCAAGTTTGATCGACATAGGAGCCCAAAAAAGCTTTTCAATATGAGCCGATTGCGCGTGCGGATCCTCGGGGTCAAAGATGTCTGTGTTTGGCTCCAAGTTCGCTTTGGATCGGGCCTCCCCTTCTTCGACATTGATCTCCAGGAAGTTTGTAGCCCATTTCGACAGGGTCGCCTGACCTCTGAGCTTCTGGAGGAAGGCCCCATCTGTATCGAGTATTTGGATCCTCTCGTTACCCCAGTCCGACACATACAAATAACCACGCTCGTCTACCGCCACACCGGAAGGCCGTAGGAACTCCCCGTCTCCCCGGCCTGAAACGCCGTAAGTGGCGACGAACTCACTGTCTGCGGAGAACTGTTGAATACGATTGTTACCCCAGTCCGCGACGTACAAATCGCCGCTAGGGGCAACAGTTATTCCCCAGGGAAGATCTAGTTGTCCCTCATCAGCACCTTTGGAACCGAAGGAGAAAATGAATTCACCACCAGCGGTGAACTTTTGCACCCGATTGTTATGGGTATCTGCGATGTACACATTGTCTTCGTAATCGAAGGCAATGCCGGACGGCCCATTGAGTTCACCGTTGCCGCTGCCACGGACTCCCCACGAAGATACGAAATTGCCTTCGTAATCGAATTCCGTGATCTGATGAGTATAATCGTCTGTAACGTAGATTCCACCTTGGCTATCCTCCGCCGCGCACATGGGCGAAATCAGTTGGCCTTCGCCCTGCCCATAATGCCCGAACGTGCCGTAGTACTCACTGTCAATGTCTAATACAGTGACTCGGACTCCCCTTTCCCCCATATCCCTGGATCGGTTGGTTACGTATAACCGCCCATTCTTCGCAATTACTGTGTCAGTTGGGTACTCGAACCCTCGGCCTTCCATAGCAAGGATCCCAAGAGTCGTAATGTATTCGAGCACGTTCTTACCCGTGTCAGACGCAAGGGTTGTCATTGTATTCCTTAATATTAGGCTCGCTGATACTCCTCTGTGGCCGCGACTAGCCTCAGCATCTGCCCGATGTTGTCTGTCGAATGTCCTATTTCTACGGCAAATTTGAGCAACACGTCACGCGTCTCGTCTGAAACGGAAATCGCGCCCATCTGGTCCAGACAACGATCAACCATCTGACCAGGGGAAATAATTTTGCCGCCGCTGTCATTGATCTTGTCCGCGATGGCTTTAACACCGGGCTTGGTCGTGTCCCCAAACTGCTCTGAAGCGAAGTTGATTCTTTCTATCATCCTGCCGGTATCTATCCATTCGATACCCTGATGCCAGCCTTCGACACTGGGGGGATTGTTAATTTCCTGTCCCATCCAGTTCATCTGCCTAAACCTTGTTATCATCTCCCGGCCCGGCTTGTCGAATTCCCCGGTTAGGCGGAGCACACCAACGACAAACTCTGATGGGCTCTTGACCTTCTCATACCATATTTCTTCGGATTTGAAAAAGTCGGAGTTAAATAAGACTCGTAGAACGGACTTGATATCATAATTGCTATCGAAGTAGGCTTCGACCAAAGTATCAATCGCGTCGGCATCTCTTGCTGGCGTATATGGCCAGGCCGGAACAGCTGGTTCGTCGGCCACGAAGAAGTGGTACAAATGTCTTGCTATGAATCTGGCGGTGGATTCCTGCCGGCATAGGATGTCTATGACGTCCCCGCCGTTAAAGTTTCCATGCTCGCCAAGAAACGTCTTTTCACCATGGTCGTGATCGTCTGGGAGGTACTCGAAATGATAAGAGATTCGGCCGTACGGCCAGTCAGAATCTCGTTGAGACCGGACCATCATGTATTCGGTATTTCCGATAGTCCACCCTGTGAAGGCTCTGGCGCATTCTTTGATGTCGTCTTCTGAGTAGCTTCCAACGCCCATTGAGAAGAGCTCGAGCAGTTCGCGGCCCCAATTCTCGTTGATCGCTCCGTTGTGGTTGTCTTGGTTGTCCAGCCAGACGATCATTGCAGGGTTCTTGGCCAACTCCAAAAGCAAGGTGTTGAAGCTGCCCATCCCTAACCGCCTGAACATGCTGATCTGTTCAGAAAGAACCATGCCGTTAATTACCTTTGGGACCCCGGTCGCAAACATTCCATGCCAAAACAGAGTCATCTTTTCTTGCAAGGGAGCGGTGGAGGTGATCATGCGGTAGATCCAATTCCTCGCTGAACCAGGATGGTTGATCATGCCTGATGCCTCATGGTCGAAACGCCTAACCATAGCGTCCCCAATCCACCAAGACTCGCCGGGGTTCAGCAGTCGCTCCACGGTCGCCTCGTAGCCCTTTGCGGCGTACGCACCGAGCTCGTCACGGGTGGCACCAAACCCTGCGCGGCGCATCAGATGTGCCATCAACTTGATGTCTTGTTGGTCCATGTCGTCTCCTCTGAGATTATCTTTTAACCCAGGACCCTATAACATAGGACCGATGCGGCCGATGTCGGTTCCGTACTTAAGCTCATCCTCCACGCGAATTGAATTGTAGTCAAAGGCCATATTACGAAGCCTTATTCATTAATCGTGTGTCACGTGCGACGCCGTTTTATGAACCGCGAGTTGTGATCGTGGAAGCCGGAAGTTAAAACTTTCGTGTTCGAAAGATGCGACGATCAGCTTTTTGAGTCCAAATCAGTTCAAGTTGTGAGCAATCCATTGGTGTCGATCGGAAGCCAAGTCCTTTTGATAACCCCTAATTTAGTCCTTTTCCAGGTACGACACAAGCGCCCCGCTTTTGGACGACGCTGAAGTTGTCTGTACCTATGCCACAGATGCCTGTTCTTCTATAGGCGGCCCTTTACTGGCGCCGCCTGAACTCGTCTCAGAGATAGGTGGTGATACCCGGATAGGTTCCCCGTGCGGACCGGTCTACTTAACTGGCGAGTGAAGACTCACGGCGGAATCGTTCTACGTATGTAATGTCATCTGTCAGATGGGAGTGGAGAACCTTGAGGGCAACGATCTGGCCGATTTCAGGGTCGTACGCCTGATACACACGACCCTGACTGCCGGATGCGTGCGTTCGAGGATACGGTATCGGCCAATTGTTCGTTGTTGACTCATGGGGAATCGCTAAATGCGATAGTGGCGACAAGTATATCCGACGGGGACGGGGACGACTAGGTAGTATCGTGTGCAGGGAACTCGATACAATTCGCACTGCACTCCACTGTCCTTGTCCACTTCACTCTCCGTAGCTCGACGTAGCTATCGACGATCATCGACGACACGTCCGTTGACGCTCGACTACATCATCTGCGATGCTTCGATCACGTTCCCGGCGACGGGGATGTGCACTACACTCCTGGACAGGTCTGTGTTGCAGAATCTTCCGGCGCCTTCCTCTGAGGACATCTGAGGGTGTCACGTTGCCCAGAGCCTTGTGGTAGCGTCGGTTCCAGTCGGCCCACCGCCTCGCTCAGTCGTCTTCAAACGCAAAGATTTGCACGCTGCCTTTACCGGCTCTGTCTGAAAACGCCAGTGTTCGTCCGGTGACGTACCTCTGGCGCAGGTCTTCTAACGCCGCCCGCGCCGTGTCCTCATTTGGGTTGGCGAATATGACGCACTTGGCTGACCCAACGTCCAGCGGCCGGTCTGGGTTGACCTCCACCGTGAACACGGAATCCACGTACTGCTGGCCGCATAGTGTTCGGCACCAAAACCCATCTTGATCTGCTCTTCAAACCTGTCGAGTCGAGTGGCACATCTCTGATGCGTCCTCTAATTCACTTCTGAATTTGGCGCTGAACCATCAATTGAATGACGCTCCCTGGCGAGGCCAATTAAAAGAGCGTGTCCAGAGCCGAACACGCTCTGGTATCGGATACGCCTTCACCAATTGACGTAATGAGGCGGCGGTGAAGATGTACCTGCAGGCGGGGGCGGCTTTTGCATCCGAACAAGGACTAGAAACCGATCTCCAAGATGATCCTAGACAAGGCATCCGAAGAATCCACGGTTGCTGTACGGGCCAGATCGAATTCAACGTAACTGAAAGGCCCCATTACCTCTATTGGGTTATCAATGGAGCGTCCTCAGGAACTCTGGGGGGCCGAACAGACTGAATGCAAGAATCGCGGTGCCCAGACCGATTGACACCGCCCACGGCCCAATGCTCGACAAACGGACTGTTTGTCGAGCATTCAAAACATCTATCGCAAACCCTCCGAGGCAGAAGATCACGCCAAACAGCAGTCCGGTTACTATCATCAGAGCGCCCTGTACGAAAAATGACCGAATTCCACCGAGGATGGAGTCGATTATCTGAGAAGCAAGAGTTGATTGAGCCGCCTGATTTTCCGCATAGGAGAGGAGCGTCAGAGTCAATGGGGTCAAGGCTCCTTCTAAGAAAGCCCACGTGATTCCGAATCCAATCCCCAATCCAATCCATATCAGTGGGTTTGCGGCATGGTCTGCATTATCTCTGACGTGGTAGATGGCAAACGGCGTGATGAGCAGGGCTACGAGGGAACCTGCTGCCATGAAAAATGCCGTGGGCAACGCGGGCATGTGACTGGCTTCGTCAAATTGGCTAGTCTGCCCCATGATGGATACGAGAACAGCGGCAGCGCCAATCATGCACCCAAGAAGGGTGACGGAAGCAGTTAGCCTTCTGCGCCTCTTATGGTCTGGGACGGACGCCGGTTCTAGGATCAGATTGGCGGGTCTCCGTGTAATCACTGGAACGTTTGAATTCATCTCAATCAGCACTGGCAGGTATCGATACTCCGGCCAAGTCGAGTTCGGAAGCACGGTGGCAGCTTACAAATCTGCCAGGCGAAATCTCTTCCATGCCAGGGGCTTCCGTCTTGCATAATTCGATTGCGTGAGGGCACCGTGGATGGAAGTAGCATCCAGCTGGCGGCGCCGCGGGATTTGCCACTTCACCTTCCAGTACAGTTCTCTGTCTCTTCTGCTTGGGGTCCGGCTTGGGCAGCGCTGACATCAACGCGGCGGTGTAGGGGTGTTTCGGCGAAGAGAACAATTCCTTCGGCGTGCCGACCTCGACGACTCTGCCCACGTACATGACCACTACCCGGTCGCTTATCTGGTTGATAACGTTGAGATCGTGCGAAACGAAGAGGTACGTTAGACTGAAGTCGTCCTGGAGGTCCATCATCAGGTTGAGGACCTGGGCCTGTACCGACACATCCAGGCCGGATACAGGCTCGTCGGCAATGATGAGACGAGGCTGTGCTGCCAGCGCCCTGGCAATCCCTATGCGCTGACGCTGGCCACCGCTGAAGGCGTGCGGGAACCGCTGCATGAACTCCTGTCGGAGCCCTACCTGATTGAGCAACTCATGGACTCTGTCCTCCCGTTCCTGGCGGGTGCCGATGTTATTCACTAGCAGAGGTTCGCTGATGATCTCAAAAATGGTCATCCTTGGATTGAGTGATGAGAAGGGGTCCTGAAAGATCATCTGGATATCTCTTCTCAGAGGACGCATTTCTGCATTAGACAGTTGCGTCAGATCGACTGTCGAGCCGTCGACTGTCCTGTACATGATTTCGCCGGCTGTTGCGTCGATGGCCTTGACTATGCATCGCGCAGTCGTGGTCTTGCCGCAGCCGCTTTCCCCGACCAGGCCAACTGTCTCGCCTTCGTTTATGTAGAACGACACATCATCCACAGCGCGGACGGCGCCGACCTCCCGCCTCAAAAAGCCCTTGTGAATGGGGAAATATTTCTTGAGTTCCTTTATCTCCACAAGAGGTTTAGGGTCTTGGTTCTGACTGATTGCTGTCATCTAGATAGCCTCATGCAAGAAACAACGCACTTTGCGGTCTGAGTCGATCATCGTATTCGATGGCTCCCGCTGGTTGCAAACGTCCGGGATAAACGATGGGCATCTGGGATGAAATGGACATCCAGAGGGCCGGTTTTGGGGATGTGGGATCGCTCCGGTTATAGAGGGCAGTCTGTCCCTCGGCGCTGCGACCATTGAGGGAATGGAGTTCAGCAGCGCAGTTGTGTACGGATGCTTGGGCGATTCGAATATCTCTTCGACTGGAGCCGTCTCGACCACCTGGCCGAGGTACATGACGGCCACATCATCAGCAATCTCGGCAATGACCCCAAGGTCGTGAGTGATGAAAATTATCGCCATCTCATTCTCGTCTCTCAGTTGCAAAAGCAGGTCCAGTATCTGGGCCTGGGTGGTCACGTCCAGAGCCGTGGTTGGCTCGTCTGCGATCAGTATCCGTGGGTCAGTGCATAGGGCCATTGCTATCATCGCACGCTGACGTTGCCCACCGCTGAACTGGTGCGGATACTCAGAGAGACGTTGTTGAGGATTCGGTATGCCCACACGTTCGAGCCATTTCACAGCAAGGTCATAGGCGGCGTCGTTATTAAGGTCTGTGTGTAGCTTGATTGCTTCGATAATCTGATTGCCGAAGGTATGCACCGGGCTGAACGAAGAGATGGGCTCCTGAAATATCATCGAGATCTCGCCGCCTCTCACGGTGCGCATCTCGTGGCTATTTGCTCCTAGTTTCAGGAGATCCCTTTCAGGCTCCGACCGCGGGCTGTAGATGATCTCCCCATCCACGACTCTCCCAGGCCGATCCACAATCTGAAGTATGGACTTGGCAGTTACGCTCTTGCCACAGCCGCTCTCGCCCACGATACCCAGAGTTCGGCCTGCGTAGACTTCGAACTCCGCGCCATCGACAGCAAGCACGGTGCCTTCGTCCGTGAAAAAATGGGTTTCGAGTCCTTTGACCTGTAGGAGCGGGTTCCGGCTAGCCTCGTCGCTACGTGTCACAATTTCTCCCGAAGACATAGAAAATCTGCCTGTGTTCTAAGACGAATAAGGGTCGGCTGCATCGCGAAGTCCGTCTCCCATGAAGTTCAATGCCAGGATCACCACGATTACAGGAATCGCCGGAATCAACAACCAGGGAGTAAGGGCGATGGTCTGGACATTCTGCGCGTCTTTCAGCAACACTCCCCAGCTGATGGCTGGCGGTCGAAGACCCAGGCCGAGGAAACTGAGTGTAGTTTCAGTGATAATCATAAAAGGCAGCGCGAGGGACGCAGCGGCAATAATGTGGCTGTAGAAGGATGGGAGCATATGCCGGAATATTATGCGCCGCTGGCTGGCTCCCGCTATCAAGGCGGCCATCACGAAGTCCTCGTCACGCATGCTGAGGAACTTCCCTCTAATCACCCGGGCTAAGTCCGTCCACGCGAACAAGGAGATCACGATCGTGATAGCGAAATATATCCTCAGGATCGACCAGTCAGGCGGGAACGCCGCTGCCATTCCCATGTATAGGGGAATGGCGGGGATGGACCGAACTATCTCCACTACTCGTTGAATGAGGTTGTCGATCAATCCGCCATAGAATCCAGATATAGCTCCGAGGAAAATGCCCAGGAATATGCTCAGTCCAACCCCGAAAAGCCCGATAGTGAGGGATATTCTTGTCCCGAATATGAGCCTGGAGTACATGTCCCTCCCCTGCTTGTCTGTGCCGAGGAGGTAAATGTGGTCTTCCGCACGCAGGGACCTATCGCTCATCCCGATGAGGTGCCTATCGGTAGGAATGAATCCAAACAGCTTGTACTTGTAGCCGTGGGCGAACAGTCCTATTTCTGTTGTATCGTTACAGTCTCTGACGTACACTCGCTTGAAGGTTTGTAGGTCTCTTTCCCCTTCGATTTTGCATACCTGTAGGTTTGGTTTTACGCCATCGAAGAATTTGATGGCCTGAATGGGCATTAGCCCTCTGAATGCCTCTGAATCAGACGGGTCGCTGGTGGCGAGAAAATCGGCAAACACCACAACCAAATAAAACATGGCGACGACGATAGAGGCGACCAGCGCGAGCTTGTGCCGTTTGAATCTCCACCAGATGAGTTGCCGTTGGGTGGCGACGCTTACTCGATCTTCGAATTCCCTACCCTGTATCGGTTGCTCTAATGATTCGACAGCCATCTGTTACCGCCCCTCGAATCGCACGCGGGGATCAATCAATACCAGCAACAGGTCCGAGAAGAAAGTTCCCACCACGGTCATCCACCCGATGATCAGGATAATTGCGCCAGCAAGGAACATATCCTGAGCAACAAGCGCTTTCAGAAGTATCGGACCTACCGTTGGCAGGCCGAGAACCACAGACACCACAATGCTGCCTGAGACCAAGAACGGAAGGATGTAAGCTGTAAGGCTCACTGCAGGGTTCAGAGCCAATCGTACTGGATACTTGAGAACCAGCTTCCACTCGGGCAGCCCCTTCGCCCGTGCGGTGGCTACGTATGGCTTTCTGAGTTCGTCCAACAGATTGGCGCGGGTTATTCGGATAAGAGTTGCCGTGCCGGATGTTCCGAGTATGATGACGGGAATCACCATGTGCTTCATGAGGTCCCATACTCTTCCTAGCGACCAACCGACGGCGACGTAGTCCGGTGAGAACAAGCCTCCAATGCTGAAATCGAACAGAACGAAGGACATATACATCATAATAAGGGCGAGCAGAAAATCTGGCACCGCCAGACCGATAAATCCGAAGAAGGTGAATGTGTGGTCCCAGATGGAGTACTGCTGGACTGCGCTGAAGATACCGATGGGTATTGCGACAATCCAAATGAACACCACTGTTACCAACGCCAGAATCATGGTGAGAATGAGACGTTCACCAATGACATCATTGACAGGAAGCCCGAATTCAAACGAATAGCCCAGGTTACCATGAGCAATCTGGTTAATCCATTTGCCGTACTGAACGTACAGCGGCCTGTTGATGCCATAAAACTCGCGCAGGTTGTCCGCCTCATCCGCCAATACTATGCTGCCCGTGTTTTGTAATTGAGCTATGTATGATGTTACATAATCACCAGGCGGCAGATTAATTATGAAAAACGATATGATCGAGACCGCCCATATAGCCATGACGGCGTAGAGGGCACGGCGCAAGAGATAATTTAACACTGGTCAGTCATTATATTTGCTGGCAAGATACGCCAATTCTGGGCAGGCGCTGCCCTTGGTTTGAACACGTATGAACGCGCCCCCTCCCTGATAAGAAACTGGGGAGGGGGCGCTCGTTACTCGACCTTTCGATTCCAGATTTAGTCAGCCCTACTGTTCTATCCACCACGTCTCCGGGAATCCATTCCCTGAGGTCTGTGCGTGGTATGAGAAGGGCAGAGGATTCGGGATATTATGCACGTTCCTCTTTATGATCGCCGTGTAGGTGGGCTTGTTCATGACTGTGGTAATGGGGTTAACCATCTCACAGTTGATCTCAACTACCCTACGTGCGATCTCGAGGTATCTTTCTCCATCACTGGTGGAGATACCTTCAGTGTAGAGTATCTGCTGTGCGCTAATGAAGGAAGAGACTGGCTCACGACCGGCGGTTCCACCGCTATCGTACCATTCCATCCCTAACCTGTCGGGGTTTCCACCACCAGCGACAGCAAGAAGATGCTGAGGCGTAATCAGAACAGCGTCTCGTCCTGACGACTCCCAGATGCTGATCAGCGTTTGGTTATTCTGGCCTCTTGTGCTGGCCAGGCTCCGCTCCAGGGAGTCCACGCGAGCGTGGATGCCCAGGTTTTTCTTCCAGTGTTGCGCGATCATTTCGCTGATACCAGGGTAATCCTCGAACGAGGCCACGATCGCGGTTATTGGTAGGGTCAGCCGAGCTCCACTGGGCATCAGCCTGTAGCCTTCACCGTCCTTCTTGTCCAGCCCAAGACCGTCAAGAATCGCGTTCGCCGCGTCTGGGTCTAGCCGGACGTCATCTTCCCCGTAGTATTTCCCGGGGTTGTTGGGGTCGTCGAATCCGCGACACAGGCCTGTGGACTCGCCAATGCTCAGGAAGAACACTTCGTTGATCTGGTCCCGCTCAATACCCAGCGACAGAGCCCTGCGGAATTCTACCTGCTGGGCGAAACTCAGGACCTCTTCAGCTTCGGCTCCACCGCCCTCAGGAATCCATGACTCGTTGAAGTAAAGATTGGCGATGCCGCTCTCAGGCTGCCTCCAGAACTGCACCCTATAATTTTGATCAGGGGCGTTGTCCAGGAAGATAGGCAGTTTAGCGATATCTATGTGCCTACCCATGACCGTAAAGTCACCGGCAATAGCTCTCAGGTTCAAAACCTCAAGGTCCTCTGCCAGAGTCAGGACGACTTTGTCTATGTAGGGCAACTGGTTGCCGGCCGTGTCCACCGCGAAGTAGTACGGGTTGCGCTCAAAGACCCATCGTGATGTGTTTATGCTTTCGGTGACCATCCATGCCATCATGGAAGGCGCTTCTGGGTTTGCATTCAAATGGTTCCTGTTAAGGAAGTACGTGGCCCAGTTGTCAAACCCTGCCTCTACGGCATTTGCGTTTGCTGTATCCAGGCCGACAAAGTCCGGATGGAACTGTTCCAGGTAATGGGCAGCTGCATAGCCTCCGTCGCCCGAATCACCCCTGGTGTGGGGTCCCGCGACAATGACCGAAGCCATGAGCGGAATGAACAGACCATAAGGTTCTGCCGAGTTGACCTTCCAGGTAAGGTCGTCAACCTTCGAGAACTTCAGCATCTCGCCGCCATGAACTGCCCAGGCAGGCGGGGTTGGGTTGATATCTTCGTCATTCAACATGTGGTCGACCCAGAACATAATGTCCCGAGTAGTGAATGGTGCCCCATCCGACCACTTCATGTTCTCCCTCAAAGTGAAGGTGAACTCGGTCGCGTCATCGTTAACCGTCCAGCTGGCTGCTATGTTGGGCTGGGGTGTGGTCATGCCGGTGTCGAAGTACAGCATGTGGTCCTTTAGAGGACGTTCCATGTTCTGTCCGTCGGCAGGGCCGGTGAACGCTCGGAACCAAGTTCCCCCGTACCGTCCTATGCCCACAGCCGGTTCAATGACCAGGGGATTCGTGGGCAGACGTTCAGCGACGGGAGGCAACAGGCCTCGAGCAACCAATTTCGCCAAAGCCGGCGCTTCTTGGAAAGTGGCGGGCATAAAGTCCGGCACATACTTGGGCCAAGAATACGATCCTGGGGGATTGTCCGCGGTAATGCCGGGAGCTGAAGGTATCTCCTTCAGCACGATCTTCTCGAAGGGAACCTGAACCTCAACAGGGATTTCCTTAATTACTTCTACTTCTTTGATGACCTCTTGAGTCACGATAACGGTCTCGCCAGCGACCTGTACTTCTTTGACGACCTCTTGAGTCACGATCACGGTCTCGCCAGCGACCTGGACTTCTTTGATCACCTCTTTGGTGACGGTGATGGTCTCACCAGGGACCTGTACCTCTTTTATCACCTCGGTTGTGACAGTCTGGCCCGGTACTTCAATTGTCTTAATGACTTCCTTCTCGACCACTACGGTCTCGCCGCAGGCCATAGCAAAAAGAGCCACGAAAAGGGCGGCCCCAAATGCTAACGCTTTCATATTACTTCGTTTCCCGAACATTTTTTCCTCCTGAATTGGGCCGGGGCTGCCCTTAATAACCGAAATTGATCACAAATTCTTTTGCTGCTTCGGAATTCAACCACATACCGTCTTGCAAGTCAACAAACTGTAAACAATTTCAATTAACGCAGTTTCCCGGCTACGGGGATCCGAATAGCAGTCCCGCAAAGTATTGACGTGCTCGACCAACTGGACGATGGCGTTCCAGGGTTGCACATCGGAACACCAGAGGAGGGTTCGACGATGCGGAGATTGACCTCAGCAAACCAAACCGGCGGCAGTAAACGCCCTGTCCGAGGCACGCGCCGACGTTTCTGAGCGGCTCCCAGAACGAAGGAAGCCGAAAGCCTTGCGAACGCAGCCACAGCGTAACCCTAGAATTATTGGTAAATTCTGATCATAGGCTTCTGCCGTCAACAGTGAAAATGGGTCAAAGTGCTAAGGCGCCCCACTTACGTTGCCATCTTTGGATTTTGCAGCAACATCAACGGGTGCTTATGATACGATGCGAACACCCAATAACAGAGAGATTCGCGAATCTTGTTGTGCGATCTAAAATGGCGGCATACGAATGGTTTGTAAGGGGCTCGTGGCGCCAGAGGCCGTAAATACCTAAATTTATCGTAGCCTCAGATCAATGGCGGCTCCGAATCCAAGCCTGCAAATGTGAATGGTGAAGTGACACAATGAAATACGACGTGATCGTAATCGGCGCAGGGTCAGCGGGGAGCGTTGTGGCCGGCCGATTATCAGAAGACCCAACTCGGTCCGTGCTATTGCTTGAGGCTGGCCCCGACTACCCTGATATCGACCACCTACCCGAGGACTTGAAGCTGGGTAACAACGTGTGGCTTTCCGCCTATGGGCCACATAGCTGGGACTATAGAGCTCGGGTCACCGATCAACAAACCAATCTAACGATTCCCAGAGGCAAGGCCACTGGCGGTTCAAGCGCAATTAATGGGCAGGTTCTGTACCGAGGGATACCTGAGGACTACGACAGTTGGGCGGATTTAGGCAACGACGAGTGGTCCTATACAAACGTTCTACCCTATTTTCGAAAATTAGAAACAGATCTGGACTTCGGTGGCGACTTCCACGGCTCAAACGGCCCAGTGCCAGTGCGTAGATATCCGAGAGGCGAGTGGATGCCTCATGCTGTAGCGTTTGAAGATGCTTGTTTGGCGCACGGGTTTCCTGCGGACGCAGATCAAAATCACCCAGAATCGACCGGAGTGTCTCCCAGGGCTAGAAATACTCTAGACGGCGTTCGCATCAGTATGGCTTTGGCATACCTGGACCCCGCCCGCCATCGGCTCAATCTCACGATCAAGGGCGACGTCACGTCGAGGAGGATTTTATTTGACGGCAGGCGCGCGGTAGCAGTTGAGGCAGAAAGCGGTGGTGAAGTATTCACTGTGGAAGGTGACCAGATCGTGTTGTGCGCAGGAACAATCGGTTCCCCTCAACTCCTGCTCCTGTCCGGAATTGGCCCCAAGGACCAGCTCGCGTCATTGGGAATCGATGTGGTCCAAAACTTGCCTGGTGTCGGCCAGAACCTGAGGGATCATCCCACTGCATGTGTTCTGTTCCAGGCCGTTGGCGAACGCGCAGATGTGCAGGCTCCAGTAATTCAGGTGGGACTCCGTTACACCGTTGAGGGTTCCGATATTAGTAACGATATGCAGATCAGTCCTATGCTGATGACCAGCGAACACCGGCCGGCCCAAGTCCAAATCGATGATGAAAGGAACTACATAGGGCTGAGCGCCAGCTTGCAGCTTGCCATCGGCGCAGGAGAGTTGCGGCTATCATCGAAGGACCCCAACGTGCAGCCGTACTTGGACTATAACTACTTCACCGAACCACTGGACCTCGAACGTATGCGCAAGGCGATCAGGCTTTGCGTAAGTCTGGCTGACCATGAGACCTTCAAGGACATTATTATTGACCGGGTAACTCCCACTGACGATGATCTTGTCGATGATGACGCTCTCAATGATTGGCTCATGCGCAACGTAGGTAGCTCACATCACATCTCAGGCACTTGTAAAATGGGACCAGACACGGATCCTATGGCGGTGTTGGATCAGTTCAGCTGGGTCCGCGGCGTTGAAGGACTACGTGTCGCGGACGCATCGATCATGCCGGACGTGATTAGAGCGAACACAAACGCCACCTCGATCATGATCGGAGAACGCGTTGCCGACTGGATCGCACAGGGGAAGTAGCTGGCAAGGCGAACCTTCACGACGTTAGCGACGATTCACCTCCAGGTGTCCGTTTATAGCTCCAGTTCCACTGGAGGGTTGTACTTTCTTGCTGTGTTCTGTGCTTAAGAGAGCTTAGCCAAATTGACACTACCTGTATTCATCACCACAGTCGCCGATCATCTGGTACAGGTTCCGTGACTGACTGAGAATTGTTTCTATTTGTTCATTGTCTTCCTGGCCAAGGGCAAAATCGAACACTCTGGCGTTGTCCGCTTGATGATCTGTCACCCCTAATCTGGCGCCAATGATCACTCCGGCCACTGCGGGGCGCTCCAGCATATAACGGACAGCTATGTTGGCGATGCTGACCCCATGTTTTCCAGCGACGTCTCCGAGGGTTGCCAGTAGATTCTGGAATAATTCCCAGCCGCCCCAGGCATCTATCATTTGCTTGTATTTGTGCAAGCTGGCCGTGTTCAGCGCCGCGCCGCTAGGGGCAGGTTGTCCCAGATATCTCTTTGAGAGCAAACCCCCGCAAACCGTCCCGTATGCCAGTAGCTTGATGTCATGTTCCTGACAATATTGCGCCATCTGGATCATTGGTCTGCGGTCGATAAGTGAGTACTGAACCTGATTGGAGACAACTCTGATCCCTTGATCCGTAATCTGACGAAGATGTTCGGTGTCGAAGTTGGTCAAGGCTAGGTGTCTAATTTTGCCTTCCTCCCTCAAACTAGCCAAATGAGTGAGGGCGTCCGTATATCGTGGGTCGTTGTAGTCCCACCAATGGAACTGAAGCAGGTCCAAGATTTCTACGCCCATTCGGCGCAGTGAAATGTCAACGTTGCGTTCGACTATCTGGCGCGTCATCGGCCCCGGATGAGGCACCCACTTGGTGAATGCCTGGATGCTAGAAGACGCAGCCTCACCGCGATGTTCAGCCAGTTGGCGTCGGAACTCTCCAATAAAGTCTTCAGCTGGACCGTAATGGTCAGCTAGGTCCCAGGTAGTGAATCCCGCATCAAAGTAGTCGAACATACTCCGGATGGCCATAGCAGGATCGATGTGCCCGTGTGATCCGGATACCTGCCACATGCCATTCAGGATACGGCACACCCGCAGGTCAGACGTGAATTGGATCTGGTTTGAATCGGGAAAACTCATTCACGTCTCCTGCTGTGGTCCTTCAACGTGGTTTTCTGGAAGCCGATAATTGCATCTGGTCCCTTGCCCATAGACCTCGATGATTGGACCCGGGGTCGTCGGCAATTACTTGTAAGTTGTGAGATTGGCTCTGGGCGCAGGCTAGCCCAGGAACTCGACCCCAACGCCGATTATCTCGATCTGCATGGCTCGGACGTTGGGCGCGTCGTCGTCAAACATAATCCCGATCGCGATATTAATGCCCCGCTGCGCTTCAGGGTTGCCCGGCACGTTGAAACGCGCGTCCAAGTGATCGCCGTGTAGGTTGAGGCCTTCATGCTCGGCGATTCGACTCTCGCCATCGTAAACCACGATCTCGTGCACGCTAGCGTGCGGACGAGTGCGAAAACTCACCAGAGCGGCGCCAACACGCATACTTGTGCCGTCCACCACCGCAGGCGTTGCGACAGGGAAGTGGACCCATGTGTTCTGGCCTGCCGAACCTTCGATGCGAACGAAGGGACCGGTGGGTCGAACTGATGTAAGCCGGTTGGGATACTCCGCCTGCATGCTCGCTCCGTGGACCCAGGAGATAAATGTGCTGTCTGGCATCGTTTTCACTCCGATGGTGTTTTTTTCGTCGCGTCGGTTTGATTACGGTAACAAATTGACAGAGATCAGGCTACTGGATAGGATTGTGCCTGACAAGCGCTTGCTACCTCACACGTTCTACTCCCCTTCCAGGCCAGTACGCTGCTTCATGCAGGAGGCGATATGTTCGTTCGACGTGATCTCGAAAATTTTGTCCCAACCCCGGAAGGGCGAATGCACTTTGTGAAGCGTGGGACCGGGTACCCTTTGGTGTTGCTGCATCCGCTGGGCACCTCCACATGGGCCTGGCACACGGTAATCGATTCACTGAGCCAGCATTTCACCTGCTACGCTTTCGATATGCTGGGTCATGGTGAATCGGACAAACCATCTCGCCACTTCAATATTCCCGACTATGCTCGCGCGTTGGACCACGCTGCCCAAGTATTGAACATACACAGGGGCCACTACGTCGGCAACTCAGTGGGAGCGTGCCTTGCGACCGAGATGGCAGCTAGTTATCCAGACCGAGTGGACAAGTTGGCGCTTGTGGGATGCCCGGTGCGATCCCCTCTGACGGGCGCTCAGCGTCTCCAGGAATCTGCGGGGGATTACGATGAAGACGGGCAGCCGAAGCCCCGCACATCTGAAGATTTGAAAATGGGGTCCACCTTTGTCGATCCCAGGCAGGATTGGGTGGATGCCACCAACCGTACGCGCGCTCAAGCTGGCGTGTGGGTTCGCAATCTTAGCGAGACTCTAGCGTATTACGATGTCATGTCTCGTCTGCCGCTGATCCGGGCATCGGCCACGCTGGTGATGTACGGAGAGCAGGATGGTCTGCGAGAAGGTGAGGAGCTTCTGTACAACAATATTGTCAACGCCAGCAAAGTTGCGCTACCGGGCCAAGGTCACATCCCGCAGATCGAGGACCCTGAGGGCTTTATCAGCGTATTACTGCCGTTCCTCCAGCCCTAACCCACACTCGCATAATTACAAAAACCACATCTCTCGGACTCCAGTTTAATCCACGGTTGATCCGGCGCTCCAGAATGAGAGTCCTTTGCCCGGACAACGACAAAGCAATCTTAACTGGGGCACCGAAAGGACTACTTTGGGGGTTCAATATGAGCTCCGACTTATTGTTCCGGTAATTTAACAGATAACTTTGAAAGACCCAATAGCGGTTATACAACTGACACAACCTTTCATTTCACACTGATACGGATCGTATGTACCAAATGTCTTAGGAAGGCATTTGTTGAAAATTTGCTAGATTTACGTCAAAAATCACGACCATACAAATTTTCTTTAAACTTTTAAAAGGAGGGATTTTATGTCTAGCTATGTTTTACAGGTTAATCGAGTAGCGAAGCCGGGGCACTCAAAAGATGTTTTAGACTTAGTAACAACTCAGTTCGAAAAGGGTTCAGGTTCTAGGAATGTTTCAATTTCTGCGTTTGCTTCCACAGGTTCTGGACATCTGATTGTTGGAGCTCGGGTTCTCGATTCAATCGAAAAGGTAGAAGAGATAAGCGACAACCTTGACAGAGAACAATCTGACAGGATTGATTCTCATTGCAACAATGTTCAAGTGGAGATGTTAAGAGTAATAGAATCTATAGAGAATCCACCATCAGTACCGAAATTTATGGCCAGAAATCTCTTGAAGGCAAAGCCGGGGAACTATTATCTGTATTGTTGGAATTGAGGTCTACGTTTCCCGATGGCGTCTTAAAGCCGCTGATAACCGTTCCCTATGTTGGGGACCAGGACCTTGTGCGTGCTACCGGTATTTACGATAGTTTAAAAAGCTTTGAGAATCATAGTGACTTACTGGTTGAGGACACCTTCAAACCCTATCTACAGAAGATAAGGGACCTCAGAGAGTCATTTATAAGGTATACAGCAAGAATAACCTTCATTCGAAGTAGTTAGACTCCATAGCCAAAGCTGTTTGACGAGGGAGAAATCAGAACGTTTTCATTTCTTTTTTCCTACTAATTTAAAGGAGGAACCACAAATGCCAGACATAACTCTAGAGATCAGAAGAATTCCAAAGCCAGGTAAGTACTTTGAGGTCATAGAGGCAGTGATAGCCGCTATGAAAGCCTCCGGCAGGGTCGGACTTGTATCGACAGCCGCGACCGTACCACACAACGGAGACAGAGACGTCGTTACCGCGATACCTTTTTCCAGCTGGGACGAGCTAGAAGAACTAAACGACACTGTGCTGAGCGACGCCGACTTTCAGAAACAGCAAGCCGCCATTGAGGAACTCTGCGTCAAGACTCCCACAATTCAGGCTCTCAACGTGATAGTAAGGGCTGATCAATTAGCGGGTAATCGCAAATACCTCAGGAGAAACTTCATGATCGCAAAAAGGGGAGAGGCTCCCGCGCTCGTGGACACCCTGCTACAGTGGCGCGAGGCTCTCGCGGAAGGGAGCCGCCCACAGGTTACGCGCCCGGTATCAGGCAACCAGGATTTGGTTCGCGTTACTGCCGGTTACGATAGTCTGAGCGCGTTAATGGAAGCTGGAGCCGACGTTGCTAGTAATCCCGCCTACGGCAAATTCCGCGAACAGCTCAACCGTCTCACCGTAAGCGTCATGGGCTACAATAGCAGAATCGTTTACAGCAAGACCGGCTGATATTGACTCACGCCGCCAACACCACTCTCAGCCTTAGTGCAAAGTATGGACTGGCCTTCCCCCGTCTCCGCCACGAACACGGAGCGCCAGCCTCCTGCCCGATGGGCAGGAGGCTGGCCTGGCTTCTGAGGCTCCACACCACCATTGCGCTTGTCCTCTTCGTCGTCATGTACCAGCACGATATCCGAGCCCTCACGGGTGGTTGCGGTCTCCAGCAATGACCTGAAGGCCGGAATGGCGACTATACGCTTCTCATCGACCGTGTCCACGTAGACGGCATACAGCATGGTCAACAACATGCGCCGTCTCCATCATCGCTAACCCGTTGTTATTCAACTGGCCGAAAACTGAGGCCCCCCTGGGACTCTAGGCGCTGTAAGGCTCTCGTGAACCCGCAGAGGCTCCGTCTTGGCCTTAGCCTAGTAACCGACAGCTCAATTCCCATTTGGCCGCTGGTATACTTGCCTGCCTGCTGGCCGGTGTGGTCTCCACATTTGACCCCAAGGGTATACTAACCCTAGAGGCAGGGTTATGCTCGCTGGGATAAGACTTATAAAGCAGTAATTCTACTGAGACTTGTCTTGGTTGCAGTGGTGATGACTTGGGGCGATGGTCCTTCTGAGGTTGAGAGATGACGAATAGAGGAATTGAACTACGGACAGAGCGCCTTCTACTCCGCCCAATCAGTTTGGACGACTTCCCGGATATTTTGGCCTACTCACAGGATGAAGAGTGGGGCAGGTGGACACCCGACCCAAAACCGTA
>Ga0208113_1000345_pt1 | contig 23841 bp, 17 predicted proteins | sample Knorr_S7_td_NADW_FD_185598 | JGI IMG/M metagenome (GOLD analysis project Ga0208113, IMG submission 185598) | Marine microbial communities from Southern Atlantic Ocean transect - Knorr_S7_td_NADW_ad_2505m_LV_A (SPAdes) (version 2) | ecosystem: Environmental > Aquatic > Marine > Oceanic | place...
TAAAGCAAATTCTGGAGACTAAGTTTAATAAAAAGGGTTGGTGAAGCCTTTTTATTCACAATAAATTTGCCGCCGAATCAGAATAGAATTATCACATTTTGGCCCGTTCGTCTAGTGGTTAGGACTCCAGGTTTTCATCCTGGCAACAGGAGTTCGATTCTCCTACGGGCTACAAATAAAACCCCGTATTTGCGGGGTTTTTTATTTAGGTGTAATTTCGCTTAATGCACATCGAACTTCACCCTACGATTGTCCACTTTCCTATCGCGTTAATTATACTGGCGTATTTCTTTCAAGTTATAACTGTTTTCAAACCTGGACTTATACCTAAGCATTTGAATCTATGGGTCCTGATTCCCGCAGCACTCTCAACATTACCAGCCGTCTTGTCAGGCGAAAATGCTGAAGAAAATCTTGGTGAGATCTGCCCGGAAGCACATAGAACACTTGAAAACCACGAGCTATTTGCCAATATCACTACGTGGAGTATTTTGATCCTGACTTTTGTTTGGGTTTATGTGACATTAAAGGGATATGAAGCCGCAAAATATCAACGGCTCTTCCTTGCTTTCTTAACACTCATATTTATCAGTATATGTGTCACCGGATACTTGGGTGGAGAATTAGTTCACAAGTGGAATACGTGATATCTATTCATCTCTTCTGACATATACCACAAAAGACGAAGAATAATTACTATAAAATACCCCTAAACCACCTTCCACATTTGAATCTGGTAAAAGATAAATATTCTGTCCTAGTGGATCTCCACTAAAATAATTAAAATAAGATTCGCTTGTAGATCTAAAAGTCATTAGATGTAACCCATAATAATCAAAATATAACCACATTATTGGTGTTGGAGCCGTTTCAACATTCCACTGCCAAGGATTAATCCTGTAAGGAGTATTCTCTTCATCCCTAGGATAACGCCCTTTCCATATTCTAAAACCTATGGATGTATCATAAATTAAGTTTATATAAACACTATCTCTGATCTCATTGTAATTGTAATCAAAAAACCCACCGCTATCAGGATCTAGAATACTGCTAAGTGAATCGAGTGGCTCTAGCCCTCTCTTATTTGCATCTAAAGCATATGAAAGAATTTTAACTGTCTTATGATTATCTGCATCAAAATCGACACCAAACATAGGATAACTGGCAAAACTCTTAGTAAAACAATCACCAATTCGATAGGTCACAGTATCAACATGAATACTATTCTCTATAATAAAATCTTCATGATTTATTGATAATCTTATTAATTCATCAAATGTTAATCCTTCTAAATTATTCACATTAATACTAGGCGTTAATAAAATTTCTCCATCAGGACAATTATATTCACCCAAATCTGGGGAGCTAATATTCATTTCATTTGGAACTGTAGTTGTTGCAATAACAGAACCCATATCATGGTTCACAACTAAATGATAAGTTTGACCTGGCTGAATAATATAATTCAAATAATTTTCAATATTCTCTAAGCTTGGTTCAGTTGGTAAAGGAAAATACTTACCACTGCCAACATTAAAAAAGTGAAGAGTATCCTTTGTTGAATCATCAATTAAATAAACACTCGCATCATCAATCCATAAATCCTGAGCTTGAATGTCTTCTAATATTGAAGCTGATCTAGAGACTGAAACAGTATCACTAACTGGTAAATTTGCAACAATAGAGCCAAATACGACTAAGTTATCTTCATACTCTAAATTTTGATCATTAAAATCACATGAATAAAATATAATATTAGAAAATATCATTAAATGTAAAATAGATGTTTTCATTTTTAAAACTCCCATGTAAAACCAAAAGTTGGCAGTATTGGAAAAAGCCCAATGCTTCTTTCATTTATTTTACCTTCATCGCTTTCATCAACATTAGTTTCCCCAGGATCTGCCCTACCATTGCCATTCGTATCATGAAGGTCTTTATCCCAATCACCATCATCATCTAATCCATTATATGGACTACCAAGTGAATAAATTTTTCTAAATGTATTACTTCGATTTAAAGTATTAATAATCTGAAAGAAAAAATCAACATTCGTTTTACCAATTTTCGCGTGATAGACGGCTCCAATATCTAAGCGGCTATATGGTTCATATCTCCCCGAATTTCGTGTTCCAGGAATAGTTCTAAAAAGTTCATAAGGACTTTCTGGGAATTTCTCGACATAATAACCCATTATTGGAGTATAGGCTTGACCAGATTGAAGTGCAAATCTCCAATTAGTTTCCCATTTTTTATTAAATTGATAATTTCCAAGCACACTAAATGCATGAGTCCTATCCCAATTAGTATAGTACTCTTGCTCGCCATCTGCATAGATACTATTCATTATTTTTCTTGAAACAGAATAAGTATAAGCCACCCAGCCGCTTAACTTACCTGACATTTTTTGTCCAAAAAGTTCAAGCCCATATGCATATCCATCAGCAGGTGTAACAATATTTGCTAAGCTTTCATCAGATACTTGAGCATCTGTTGTGGATCTTTTCTCTTCATATGTAAGAAGGTTTTTTAAATCTTTATAATAACCTTCTACCTGTATTTTGTACATATTTTTTATATACTCTTCGTATCCAAGCACAACTTGCATAGATTTTCCAGGACTTACAGAGGTATCAGCCGCAATCCAATTATCTAAAATAGAAGGATTAAAATCATCTTGGAAGGTGCTTATAAATTGATGATAATTCCCTACGGAAAAGTTAATGTATCGATCATCCGTAAGCAGGTATTTCAACCCCAATCTTAAATCTGGATATAGTGAATCGGGGTAAACATTATAATAGTTTATTCTTATCCCAGGCTCAATGATAAACAGATTATTGTGCTTATATTTCATTTTTACATACGACGCAAGCTCAACTGGAGATGCCTTGATCTTGAATTGAGTTGAATCCTGAAATTTATTTGTATATTCAAAACCTAACTTTTTTAATTGCGCTCCAAATTTTAAGGTTGATTCTGAAGATTTGAACCAAGAAAAATCCCCCGACAAAGTCCTGTCATCAATACCATTGTCACTCACCAGACCACCAGATCCTCCCAATCCAAACCGTGTAAAAAATTGACTGTTAGCAATCAGGAAATTGCCGACCAGTCTCTCATTAAATACCCTTCGATAATGGGCACTTACCGTATTATTACCCCAGCGGCCAGCCAGCCCAAAGGTATCAAAGATGATATTATCAATTCCTGAATAATAGCTCAGCGATATCCTATCCTTGGCGGATATATCCGAAAAAATATGGCTTTGAATATCATAAAAGTAATAGGGTGGAATATTATCAGCTATGTTGTCAGGTAAAACTTTTGGCAAGATCAAGTCAAAATAGGTTCTGCGGCCCGATAAAACCCAGGCACCCTTATAAAATGGACCTTCAAGGGTGGTCTGCGCTGATAAAAGAGATAAATTCACCTTCCCCTTGAACTCATTCTTATTTCCTTCTCGGCTTATTACATTAAGTACAGCTGAAAGTCGACCACCATATTCTGCATTGTATGCACCTTTTATCAATTCCGCTTCCTTAACCCCGTCCACAATAAAGTTCGAAAATACACCTCCCAAATGAGATGGATTGTAAACAGTGATCCCATCTAGCATTATCAGGTTCTGGTCTGTATTTCCACCACGAATTACTAAGCCTGTGCTGAATTCAGAAGTTGTTAAGACACCAGGCAATGCTTGTATCGTTCTAAATAGATCTGGCTCAGCCAAGGCTGGTGCTGCTTTCATCATCCTGGGACTTAGGTTTATCTTACTGGGCTGAATGTTATTTCTACGTTGCAACTTTTCAGCTGTGACTTCAATTTCTGTTAATTGTACAACTTGTTCAACTAAATTAATGTTTACTTTCTTTGATTCATCATCACTTAATCTAGTCTTCTGTTTATACATGTCAAACCCAATATAGGACACCATGAGAGTATAATTACCTGAGACTATGTCCTGAATAATATAATATCCGTTTACATCCGTTGCCATACCTTGTCCTGTCTCTCGTAAAAATACATTCGCTCCAATTAGCGCTTCTCCTGAAGAAGAATCAGAAACAAAGCCTGAGATGATAGATGTTTGTGCTTTTAAAATTGAAATAATTATAAAAGAGAATATGAGATTACGTTTCATTTAATATTTACCTAAATTTTCAGAAGTATGTCCAATAGAGAAGTTGTACAAATTAAGAGTTAAACGAGATATAATTGATTTGTTATTAACTCATCCAATCTAAAAAATGGCACAAATCCTATTCTCCTAATTAACGGAACTTTCATATTTTCACCTTTTCAGTCTTTAAAATATATTTTTCTAAAACTAAGTATCCGACAGGAACTAAAAATAATGTAATTGTTGTTGCAAAAATCACACCAAAGCTCAGTGAGACGGCCATTGGAATCATAAATTTTGCTTGAATACTTTTTTCGAGTAATAGTGGAGTAAGGCCAACAAATGTTGTAAGAGAAGTTAAGAATATTGGCCTAAATCTTCTTGGACCCGCTTCTAAAACAGCATCCATTATACTATTCCCTTCACTTCGATATCGATTAATAAAATCAACCATTACAAGACTATCATTTACAACAACTCCTGTTAAGGCAACAAAACCCATCATAGAAAGGACTGAAAAATTAATTCCCATTATAAGGTGCCCAAGCACGGCTCCTGTTAAACCAAATGGAATAGAAGACATAACTACAAGAGGTTGGAAATATGATTTGAAAGGTATCGCAAGGAGCATGTAAACCACAATCATAGCTAATAAAAAGTTTTTACCAATGGATTTTAAATTTTGTCCTTGCTCTTGCTGTTCACCTTCAAGACTGTAAGATATTGAATTATATTTTTTTAAAATCTTTGGCAAAATAGAATTAGTAACAGCGGCAATTACTTCATTCCCTGTAGTTACAGTCAAATCAACATCGGCAGTTATATTTATTGCGCGCTTTCTGTTTTTACGCTGAATTGAAGAGAGCCCTTCACCTATTTCTAATTTTGCAATTTGACGAACTGGTATTGTTGATCCATTTGGAGCTTTGATCATCATATTTTCTAAATTAGAGATAGAACTTCTTTCCTCACTTGGATATCGCAGCATCACCTTCACCTCATCTCGACCACGCTGAATACTTTGAACTTCTAACCCATAAAATGCCTGCTGAACCTGACCTCCGAGCATCACCATATTTATACCATAATTTGCAGCGGCAGGAAGAAGCTTTAGACTAATTTCTTCTTTACCAATATTAAAATTATCTTTTACATCGAATACACCAGGAAATTGAAATAATTCCTTTTTTAATTCATCTTTTGCTTTAAGGAGATCATCCATGTATTTACTTGAAAGTTGAACATTAACCGGTTCACCTGCTGAAAACAAACTCGAGAAAAATCCGACTTCTTTTACGCCTGAAACTGATGGCATTAACTTACGCCAGCGTCGAACGATTTCTTCTGTTCCAATAACTCGCTCTTCCCCTGGGATTAATTCCAGAGCAACCTCTGCTAAGTGAGGTCCACCATAAGAAGCATTAAGATTACCCGGACCTCGAGAGGTTTTAGTTTTCATGGGCTGAAATCCAATAGTAGACAGTCTATTTTTTATAATTGGATTTTCTGGAAACTCTTGATTTAATTGTTCTTCAAGAGTTTTAGCTGCAGCCTCTAGTTTGAGATACCCCTCACGAGTTATTTCCATTGAGGTACCGGATGGATACTCTATTGTTCCAATCGCTAAATCTGCTTCAATAGGGGGAAAGAAGGAAAATTTAATTATGCCCCCACCAATTATTCCAATGGTTAAAATAAATACTGAGGCAGCAACACTTAAAAATGTAAATGGTCTGTTTACTGATTTATGTAAAACTGGTTTATAGTAAGTATCAACAAATGATGATAATCCATCTTTTATTTTAGTTTGAAAATTATCCCATTTATCAGATATGGATCTAATCCAAGGGGTTTTTGATTTTTGATCTGAGCTATGTGCTAAGTGAGTTGGAAGAATCGTCAGACTTTCAAATAAAGACCAAAATAAAACAGAAATTGTAATTAATGGGAATATCCTCCATATCGCACCGATTGTTCCTTCTACGGCAAGCATAGGTGAGAATGTTGCCATCGTTGTTAATACAGCAAAAAAAACTGGCGTTGCAACTTGGGTAGCCCCTTTTATTGCCGCTTCCCTTGGCTCCATTCCTCGTTCACGGAATAATGTCACATTTTCGCCAATGACAATTGCATCATCAACAACAATACCAAGAACGAGAATAAATGTAAATAAGGATAACATATTAATAGAGACACCTAATACTGGCATCAGCCAAAACCCTCCCATAAAGGAAATAGGTATTCCTAATGAAACCCAAAAAGCGAGCTTTGGTTTTAAAAATAGTGCAAGAACAAGAACAACAAGTAATAGTCCATAATAAGCATTTTTGACCATTGTATCGATTCTTCCAAGAAGAAGCCTGGATTCATCATCCCAGGCACTAATACTAACACCTTCAGGAAGGCTTTTTTGTTTAATCTCAACATATTCCTTTACCTGAGATGCTATATCTATTGCATTTTGTTCACCAACTCGATAAATCGTAATTAGATTTGAAGGCAGGCTGTTAAATAAAAACTCTAAATCATAATCAATAGAAAATGCATCTTTGATTTCACTAATTTCTCCTAATCGTACTATCGAGCCTGATGGGTCTGATATTACAGGAATAGATGAAAAATAATCAGCTGTGTATCCCTGGCCTTGAGCTCGTATTAAAATTTCTCCATTTATATTTTCAATACTCCCACTCGGAATATCAATCGATAAATTTTGAATAGCTGCTGAAATTTGGCCTAAGGTTAGATTATATTTCCTAAGCGTTTTCTCACTAATCTCAATCGAAATCTCTTTATCTTTTTTAGCAATAATTGAGGTGTAAGTTATTTCAGGCAGGGCATCAAGATCATCCTTGACTTCTTCTGTAAGGTTTGCACGGGTAAGCTCATCCATTTCACCACTAACTGCAACAGTAATTGTTGCATTTATAGCTATAAACTGCTTAGTTGTTGGGCGTTCCACACCTTCTGGAAAATTATCTATCCCATCAACGGCTGCCTTAACGCGGTCAAGCATTTTAGTAACATCTTGACCTGATAAAATCTCAACATTTACAATTCCAACATTTTCAGAAGCTGTAGAGGTTATTTTCTTTACACCATCAAGCCCCTGAACCCTTTCTTCAATTATAATACATACGCCACTCTCTACATCTGATGGAGTAGCACCAGGGTAAATAGCTGTTACATTAATTATATCAACTTCAATATTTGGAAAAACTTCCATTTTTAAAAGAGGAATGGTTAAGGCCCCTGATAAAATAATAAAAGCCATTATGAGATTTGCGGCAACCCTATTATCAACAAACCAGCGAATTATACGTTCCATAAGACCTATTTCAACTCTAGAGTCACTCTTAGCCCATTTACTAAAGATGAAACACGAGAAGTCAGCAACCTATCTCCTGGCTCAAAACCTTCTCCAATTAGCGCAAAGTCATCTTCATTTCTTAGAACATCAACCGATCTATTTTGCATTGACATCTGATTATCAACAACCCATACACTCTCATTTCTAACAGAAGATCGAGGTAAAACAGAAATATCTGAAATTTCAATTCCGGAAATCTTTGCTTGAACAAATTGACCTACAACCAATGGCGTAGTAAACATTTTTTTATCTGAGTTATCAACTTTTGCAACCACAGCCATCATCCGAGTAACAGGGTCAATTTCAGCTTCTGTCCTAACAATTTTTGCTGGCCATTTATTATCACCTTGAATGATAATTACATCTAAACGCTTACTTTCTTCAATCTTCTGCCCATTAAATTCTAGACCGCTATACGGAACGTCCTGATCTGCAATCGGTAACCGAACCTCATAGGCATCTGTGGCGTATATATTGCCAATAGACGTGCCAGGGAATACAGTGGTTCCGAGGTCAATTCTGCTGGTACGAACACGCCCATCAAAAGGCGCAATAAATATGGTTCGGCTTAAGTTTCTTTTCGCTTGTTCAAGACTTGCTTTTGCAGCGGCATACGTTGCCTTAGCCTGAGCCATTTGTGGTTTTCTGAGCGCTAAATCGCTTCCTAATCCCGCTCCAACTCTTTTCCATTCTTTTTTTGCCAACTCTGACTCTGCTTGCTCACGTTCTAAGTTAACCTCCGCGTTTAAAACCTGAGATTCAGCAGATATTAATGCCAATTCATAATCTCTTTTATCTAAAACAATTAGAGTATCTCCTTGTTTAAAACTTGAGCCTACTTCCATCTTTGGCGACAGCCACTCAACTCTTGAGCTCAATTCTGAAAGCAGAATCAATTCAGATTCAGGCTGAACAATACCCTGAGAAGAAATAGAAGCTTTAACCGTCCTAGGCAAAATCATCATTGTTTTAACATAAGGTATGACTTCTTTATTTTCTTTAGCAACAGCTACCGGTCTACTTTTTATTAAAACACCCGCGATAATTATGCTTAAGGCTAATATTATTAATCCAATATATTTTTTCATCTTTTATTTTATTTATTTGATTTTAATTCGTATCCCCACCAAGGGCTAATATTAAAGACAAGCGATTTTCAATTCGTTGCCGACTAAGAGTTAAATACTGAGAACGAATATCATTATATTGTCTCTGAGTATTTAAAACAGACTCAAGTGTAGTTAATCCTTTATCATAACGCTCTTTTGATAAATTGTAGGCATCTAAAGAGTGCTGCACGGCATCATTAATAGCTCCTTGCTGTATTAACAAAGACTTATCTAATTCTAGAAGTTGCTCTACCTCAGAGAATGCATTCAGCAAACCTTTTAACAAATCTTTCTTAGATTTATTCTGAGCTGATTCTTGCAGATTTGCCGCAGCTCTTAGCCTTCCTGCATTGAAGATAGGAGCTGTCAAACTATATCCCATATTCCAAATTCCATAATCATCATTAAAGATATTTTCTAATTTTTGGGCTGATGTTCCTACAGAGCCATTAAGTGAAATACCCGGTAATAAATTTCGTTTAGCCTGAGCTAATAGCAGACCCTCTGATTCTGTTTTTAAAAATAGGCTCCTAATATCTGGGCGACGAGTTAATAAATCTGCAGGGATAACTGATTCTATATTAGGCAAAGAAACAGGCAAGGTTTTCCCGGTAATTAAATCTCCTTTTGGATATTTACCGGAAAGAATTTCCAAACGACGATTTAAGCTTTTTAGTTGTAGCGCTCTAGATTCAATTAAAACTTTTGAAGTCGAAACAGATGTCTCAGCGAGTCGATAGTCAAGACTCGATTTTAGCCCTCTTTCATATCTATCTTTTACAAGGTCTCTTATGTCTAAAAAACTATCATAAGATTCTTGTGCAATCATCATTTGCCCGTAGGCTTCAACTGCCTGAAAATAGGATTGAGTTGCTCTAATAATGGTTGAGAATCCAATATATGATAGGTCATAGCTTATAGCTTCAAAATTTTTCTGAGCAGCTTTTCTTCCGTTTAAAAGCCTACCCCATATATCTATTTCCCACTGAAGACTCAAACCTAACCTTGCTGTCGTATTTCCGAAACTGATCACTTCATTTGATGATTCGGAATTTTGAGAAGAGCTGTCATCTTCTCCTGATTGAGAACCTAGGAAGCTACCTATTGCTCCAAAACCCGACAAATTTTGAACACTTGTGTCAGCACTGATACTACCATTCAGAGAAGGAAAAATACCAGCACTGTTAATTTTCGAACTCTGATATGCCATATTCTTATTATCTATAATTGATTGCAGATCAGGACTGTTTTGTTGAAAATCTAAAATAAAACTTTCTAGATCATCATCATTAAAAATTTTCCACCACTTACCGGTGACTTTTTCACTACTAGGTATTGAGGTTTGCCATATTTTAGGCATTTGGACATCGATGTCTTCTACCTTTACCAATGTGTTACTGGCACATCCTGAGAGAAGCACTATGAATAAAATAATAATCATATTCATTTCACTTTTAATTATGAGATTAACTTTATTCATTTTCTAAGTTTGATATTATCTTTGTTAAGACATCTTTAAAAATTTCAATATCAGACTCTGGTATATCACGAGAAACTTCTTTTTTTGTCTTATTCATTATAGGGAGGACATCGTTAAATAGTTGTTTACCAGCGTTGGTTAAAATGACGCGGTTTACTCTATGGTCTAGTTGATCTGGGACTCTAACTACTAAATTTTTCTTTTCTAGAGTGTTAACTATCCTTGTAATACTTGTTTTATCTTTAAAACAAAAATCACTCAATAATTTTTGAGAGGCATCACCGTGATAATGTATTGGACCTAGAACCATCCATTGATCCAGTGAAATATCAAGACCTGCCTCATGAGCATTCTGAACAAATCTTCTTGTAATCATATTATGGACCGAACTGATAAGTTTTCCCATGTTCATATGAAACTGAAGTGAATCTTTATTTTCCATTAGTTGAATGTACAACTATTATTTAAATAATTATAAATATATAATACAAAATACTATGATTTATATGAACGAATTAGGATATCTATAGACGTATAATTATAATTTATATATTATTAAACATATTAATAAAATAAAAATGAAATTATATTTAGTTGATAGTTCAACTTTATTCATTTTCTAAATTAGATATAATCTTAATAATTTTTTAATAGGCCATAGATAAGACACATCAGGCGATTCGTTCCACCCATATTATTGATAATAAAACTCGTCCTTCCTTTTTAGATTGGAGCGGTGAGATGCAAAAAATCTTTTGAGGCCCAACCAGGTTGGCATTTGAATATTATTGTAAATTTTATATAATTTTATTGTATTCTTGTACCCCCTTCTCATCCATTCCTCAATCACAGTATTTATATATAACTTAAGCGCGTCTGGATAGGGCTTCCACATTAAAGTCGCTGGGTGGTTTAACCACCCTTTGTATGGTTTACCATTTAAAGATTTTTCTCCCAATATTGCTTTTAAAATTTGAACACTCTCAACCCGTTGCTTACCAATCTGCGGTAATCCAAACATGCAGCGGATTGCTTAGAATCCGGGTAAGGTAAAAATGTTTACATTTTAATTCCTTAAATAGGTTAATGATTCCGGAGAAAATGGAATTGGACTTACATCAAACAATTTAAAAAGTTCCCCCGACTGACAAACATTGCTTTCAAGCAACATCGTTATTTGATCCTTGGTAATTGGAAACCATTGAAACCGACCGAATAAGAATGCAAATCCTTGTATGATGATGGCTGGTGTGGGAATTGTCCATTTCTTTTTGCCATACGCACTTGAAATAATTTTAATTATATCTTGCCAATAATAGGTATCACCACCTAGGCAGTAAGTTTTTTTTACTAAACTCATCTCTTTGATGGATTTTACGAAAATAGATGCCACATCCTTAATGTGGATGGGTGACATGGCAAAATTTCCTGCTTTTAATGGATTGAACCCTTTATGAAAATTTGGTGCAGGAAAAGGAAGGTTTAACATATCCTTTTTTAACTGGGTGCAGAATTCCGGACGGTTATTACCACGGGGGTCTCCAAAAATCAACGAGGGCCTAAAAATCGTATAGTCTAAATCTGAAAACTTTAAATATTCTTCGGAATTGTATTTTGTACTTTGATAACTGGTTCCATTCATTTTTGCACCATTGGCACTCATTAGAATGAAACGATTAATACCTTTTTCTTTTGCAGCATCAATACATCGCTTGGCACCGTTAAAATGTAGGTTCTCATAGGTGATACCGCGATTGGGAAATTCACGGATAATTCCTATAGCGTAGATTACAGCACCACAACCATCCAGAGTTTCATTAATCGCAATTTTATCATCAATATCTCCTTTAATTATCCGACATTTCTCCTTTTGAAGCAGTTTATTCTCAGACCCTTCCCGAACCATTAAGTTTGCTTCCATGCCTTGAGAAATCAATTCATCTACAATATAAGATCCTACAAATCCTGTAGCACCAAACAGAGCGACTTTCATGATCCGGTAATATTTACCAAAATTTTCATCATAGATATCACAATAAATTATTTATTTTTTTGAGGAACCAAAGATAAAAGCATTAATAAAGTATAAAATATGAGACCAAGAAACAATATAACCATAAAGTAGTAGGGCCATTCCGGCATCAGCAATGTAAAATTAACCCCCGGTGGTTTTTCAAAGGTGAACATATAATTACTTCCAAGAATCAGATTAATGATAATGATGGATACAACGAGGACCGTTGTCCATTGTATGGCATTAAAATAGTCAACCCATCGTGGTCGGTAGCCATCTATCACAAGTGCAAACATTACAAAAATGACAAGACCGTGGGCAAAAAAATAGTGAATAGACATATATATTTGCGCCATCTCAGATAAATTGGTATTAATAAATGCAAAAAATGAACCACCAAAACCTGCAAAAAAGAACCAGTTCTGCAGAGGACGATAATGTTGAAGGCGAGTGTAAACAGGAATAAGCAAAGCAGACAGGTAGCACATTTCCAGAGGGAGAGATGTGCGATAAGACCAGATACCATAATAGACCATATTCAACTGGAAGGCAATCTCATTGAAAACCACCAACCAGCTGATTGTTTCAAGTATAATAGTTTTCAATTTGTTTGAACCATGGCTGTAAACCCATGCTGCAGCGAGGCAAAGTACGGTACTGATACCTCCGAAGATCACATGCTGACTTGGCAGCGCTACAATAATATTTATAACATCAGTAATCATTCAGCAATAAACCAAGAATTTGAAGCATAGCCTAGTTTTTAATCCAGTAATTCAGCTTGAAATATAGTGCGTTGGCACCTTCTGAGGTCCAGGCATTATCTACTGGGGAATAAAATTTATTGTCATTCAGGTTATATACGATGAAAATAGTGCTTCCCGAACGGTATTCCCAACGGAGCACAAAAGTACCAACTGTATTCTGCAATTTGAAATCAGGATTGTCATAATCATTAAGATAATCATAGTCTCGAAGATCCATGGTCTCCAGTGCAAAAAGTCGGTAGTATCTTAAATATTTCATATCCGCATAAAATGGCTGGACAAAACATTGGAGCGACAGATCAGGTGAAAATGTCCAATTCATGCGCAGGGTAACGTCCCGCGTTAGAAGTAAAGAATTCGCATAAACCCTGGCAGTATCATTTAGGGTTTCTACAATATCTACCCACTGCATATAGGTAGGACTCCGGTCTTGCATAGCTTTTATTTCAATATTGAGTGGTTCGATGGGTTTTATCTCTGCTCCCAGACTGACACGATAACCTCGGCCTCTTTTCTTACCATAACCCGTACCAATTTCTGCATTTAAAACCAGTTTTTTTCTGCGGTCTGTACTAAAGATTGGTCCGGCATAGCCCCAGAGTTCTGTTTTGTAAGCCCAGGCTTTTTCATCCCTAAAAACATCTTCATCATTGTAAGCAGGTAAAAACACTTTACTAAAAAAACCAGCTCTCCAGTAATTGTTAAATAAATTACTTTGTTCAATTTCAAGCTCCCGCTCAAGAACCAAACCATCACCACGCCACTCCTGCATATATTTAAATTCTACGTCGTTATAAATGAATCTGCCCCAAGGTACCTGCTTTCGAAATTCTATGCGCCCGCCAACCCAGTTCATGTCATTACGGCGTAAATAACCAAGATCATTCACATCGAATTCATCATCATAATGACCATACCAGAAACGGGCGCTCCACCAGAACGGATCCATATAACCCAAGTTAAAGCGGACCGCGTTCCCTGTTATATTGTTATTATCAGAACGAACGATCTGACCATTAGTAAATAATCTATTATCTAGAAAACCAAGATTCCAATCCATCCCTACAACGGTTGCCCCAGGGTTATTCTTGCGGGAAACATCTGTAACCATAAGTCCTACCCTGGAAATATCATTGATCACTGGTACCTCAAAGCGACCAATTGTATAGTTTGTTATAGGCTCAATCACAATTTTTCCATCGCTTTGGACATCAGTGCTATCAATGACCAGTGTGGCTGATTCTTCAGCAGTGATAGCTCCGATCAAACCGTAATTAATGCCAGATGCTGTGTTACCCATAATTTTCGTGGCACCCAGGATAGTTGTGTACTCCGGCGCGTCCTTTAATTCGCCTTCTTCCGGTAGGTTGTAACTAGGAGCCCTGCCGATCCGTCGGGAATGGAATAGGGATAGACGTTGACTAAAAAATCCAGTTCCTTCGGAAAAGAAAGGTCGTTTTTCCATATAAAATGTTTCAAACGCCGTTAGGTTCAAAACGGATGGGTCTGCTTCTACCTGTCCAAAATCCGGATTAAAGGTCATTTTCATGATCGAATTTGATGTGAGACCGTAGCGAACATCGAGACCCATATCAAGCCGGGTCTCTGCGCTACGACCCATAAGTGCATAAGGCATTATCTCCAGCTGCTTTGGATCCGGAATATTTTTCAGGCCTAAAAGCACGCCAAGTGGAAATACGGCTCCTCTTACTGCTTTGGCGCGTCCAGGCCACATCAGAGATTCCTGAGTTCGGTGAATTCCCCTAAGAAATTCTATTCCCCAGACCAGTTCCGGTTTATTATCAAATTGAAACATGGCAAAGGGCACCTGGAATTCTGCTGTCCATCCATCATCATCAAACGCAACAGCCACATCCCAGACAGCATCCCAACTGGGATCATACTCTTCATGGCCGGAAATGGAAACATCAATTTTTACTCCAGATGCATTCACTGCAAAAAAATAGCCATTGTAATCATCGTTCCGTGAATCAATGGAAAAACCAACCCAGTCAGAATTGGAATTAAATCCCTCCATCCAATTATCTCTTCGAACCAAGGCACGTTTGATTTGGTCTGGCTGTGAATCATAAGATCGGAATGAAATGTAAAGTGAGTTGTCATCATAAAGGACCCGAGCTATAGTTGGTTCTGCTGGAGGAGCCAGTTCCAATGGATCAATCTGGAAAAATTCATCTACCGGTAGCGCTGATTGCCAAACAGGGTCATCAAGAAGACCATCTATGACAGGTGCTTCTGAACACCGGACTGCCGTTGCCATTTTGAACCTAAGGGAATCGGGATTGAAATCAGTTAAATAACTTGACTGTCCATATCCCAGAACCAGAATAAATATATTGGCTGTTAAAAACTTAAATCTGAACATGTAAATAGTTTTGAATACGATCGTTTCTACCATCGGGATGATGTTTCCTCCCATCATGACTTCCAGAAATTTTCTGCAATTGTGAAATATTGAAATTCAGTATTCAATATCATTTTATCAATCTAGGTGGGTTTGGAAATTTTTATCAAGGTGAGGGAATTTCCCGAAACCAAAGATAAACCAATAAAAGAACCATTGTGCTGAGATATGTGTTTAATTTCATTTCTGTTCTGTTATTGGATACGTATTAAATGAATTAGTTTTCAGACAATGATTATTTTGCCTTTACGTCAAAATCTACTGTGAATTCGTCAAAGATCATTTTGTCACCTATTTCAGGAAAGAATTTTCCCGACCTGAATTTCATGTTATATTTGGTTCGATCAATTTTAAGCTGCCCTGTTGCTCTTGGCCCCAAATCAGAAAAACGAATCACCGCCGGGAATTCAACAGAATGGGTAATTCCCCGGATCGTTAAATCTCCCTGTATTAAAAACACCCCTTGATTATAGACTGCGCTTGCCAGTTTTAAATGAGCCGTTGGATGGTTCGCCACATCAAAAAAATCATCTGATTTTAAATGATTGAGTAGTTTTGGTTTCCAGGGACTGTCACCCATGCTCTCTTCGGTCATTGAACTCAACTCAACGCTAAAGTTACCTGCAAGAATATTTTTCCCTTCCATAGTTACAGTGCCTTCTTTCATAGTCACATATCCCCAATGCGAGCCCGTCACCTTGACACCTTTCCACCGAAGCGATGTATTTTCAACATCAACCATGAATGATTTTCCATTTCCTGCAAAAAGGAATGAAAGACAAAAAATAGGAATGATCATCTTTTTCATAGGGACTCCTTTCTAATGGATGTGCCCCATCCAGTTGTAACTCAAATAAATAAATCCCACCGTCATGATCAGGCTGCCACTGACCAATTCAGGATTGATATTGAATTTAAAATTACTCATTTTTTCCACCACCATATTTTTTGTGTAATTAAAGGTTATTACAACAAGAAAAAGCACAAGCGCTATTCCTAAAACATAAATTGAAATAAACCGCAAAATGGCACCAATCGACGGTGTCAACCCCATCATCATAACCACAGCCAAAGATGAAGCGCAAGGGAGCATTCCGGTTAATAATCCAACTGTGACCGGGTTTTCAACTTTGGTCTCCTGAAATTTTCCATGGACGTGGCCACAATCATCGGAATGAATGTGCCTGGATTTATATATCGCGCGTCCCAATATGTAAGTGCCAAACAGCAGAATGATTGTTGGACCGAGCCAATGAGAGATATCATAGATAAATTCATTGGCAAACTCCGCAATGATCAAATTAAATAATATGGCAATCGCGGTGAGAACACCGAAATGGGACACAAGCAAACTTGCTGTTAATAATAAAATTTTTCGAAGGTCAAGTTTACCACCAATGGTGTATGCCAAAAGGAATGTTTTCCCGTGACCCGGTTCCAGGGCATGGAGGCACCCCAGAAGAAATATAGATGTTATGGTGAGTGAATCAGTCATTTGAGTAAAAAAATAGCCCCTAAATTTGGGGCTATTTTTCCATGAAATCTCAGGTGTTCTTATTCTGCAAGCACCATATCAACGATGAGTAAAACATCATAAATGTTGACAATACCGTCAAGATTCATATCTGCATTCTGAGATTGCTCCAGTGAAAAATCAAAATATCCTATCACATAATTAACCGTGAGAATGACATCAAAAATACTGACTGAACCATCCAGGTTAATGTCGCCAAAATTAATGTTCAGTGGTGGGATTGAACCAGTCGGGAATACAATTCGATCAATCCAGGCACAGTCCTGTCCTGAACTCTGGGCACCATCTTTCATATACACCCAGCGAAGTGAATGCTCACCCACTGGAATATTAACGGTGTATTCTGTCCAATCTGAAGTGCCGCCAATCGTCAAGTCTTGTGATTCATCATTGATATAAAATTCAAGGTAATCATAAACATTGCCTGTGCTGCCTTGCTCAGAAGAAGCTTTGGCCCAGAATGAGATTTCGCCTTCGTAAAGGATATTCATCTCAATAGATAATTCGGAAGTTTGGCTATTATTTATATCTCCTGATTTAGCAGAAAATGAACCGGAATAGGCTTCTGTATTAATGGTCCATTCAGCCTCTCCACCGTGGATCCAATCGAAGGAGGTAAATGATCCAGATTCGAAATCTTCCATGAGCAGTCCGAGTGTGATCGGTACTGGAAAAACATTTTCATAATCCGTCCCAGAGGCCCCAATAATAATTCCCAACAATGCTGTATGCCCAATGGGTGCATCTTCTGTAGCTGCCACATCTAAGGTAAGCGTTACTTGACTCCCTTCATCCCACCAGTAGTCATTATCACTTGTTAATGAACCTAGGATTATATTGGGGTCACTTGTTGTTGCTTCAAAAACAGGAGAACTTACCGGGGCAAGACCCATATTGGTGAGCACCAGCTGCATTGTGGTGGATTCCCCAGGATCTAAAGTCCCATTGCCCATATCCAGAAAATCAACTGACATCAATTCGAATTCTGGAGCCTCAACAGGAACATTTGTTTCATATTCCCAAGTATCTGTACCATCCGTTGCTTGAATTATAAATGGAATCATTGCGCCATTTTCAACATTCCAACTTACCAAAAATTCAAAAGGCCCAATGGTGACTTCTTCACCTGCGGCAACGGATGAATATTCGATCACATCTATATTCAATGTGACCATTCCAGCTTCGTGAAACAGAGTAAAGGTCAAATCTCCGGAGGGATCCTGACCTACATTTTCAAATGTAGCATAAAGACTTCCTATCTCACCATAATCAAGGATCTGATCTGTACCACCATTAACAGTAATATCACCCATAAGCATATAAGCGCCATCAGGTGCAATCACATTCACAGTTGTTTCATAGGGCATTTTATTATAGGCTGTTACAACCAAATCCACTGCCCCCGGAATGTCCAAAGGGGTTTCAAATTCAAGCGTTGCACCACCGGTGGCATCTGTAAATATTGAAGCCAATAATTCACCATTTCGGGAAACAGCCACCAAGGCACCGTTTGTCCCTGTTTCAACACTGAATTCTGTTGCACCGATGATCATAATACCACTGTGGGAAACGTTCATATCCGTTGGCGTATCGGTGCGAACCACAACGGAAGGATCGCCAAAAATTGTCCAGTATAAAATCTCAACTTCACCAGCTGATCCATAACTATCAGCCATATGCATAACACCATTCATGGACAATCCACCATAAGTTCGTTTTATGTTGCTATCATAGGATTCCACCAGAATGTCATTCATTTCATCCTGTCCATCCATGGGTGGGCTCCAACTTTGATTCACGGTAGACATAAGGACAGCAATAGCACCGGTGGGCTCACCATCAGAATCGGTGGCACGGAGCCATGTTTCAGCAAAACAGGTACCAATATGGAATTCACCATTGACACATGCCACAGACCAAATAAAGGGCAATTTGTTGGTATTGGTCAAGCCATTAACATTCGTGTTATTCATGGGGCAGCCATTTCCCCACCCACTATTGGAACCGTGGCCCGTATAATTCACAATGGATCTGCCTTCATTGACATAGGCTTCACCCTCTTCAACAGTACCTGAGGGGTCATATACCTGATCCACAACAGTATAAGTATAACCCAAAAGGTCATCTCGGATATTGTCCAGGTGTTCAAAATCCATTTCTCCATCATCACCAGGTCCTTGGTCTGACGCAAACCCGGAACCTTTTTTATACCAATCGGCTGTTGGATCTGGATTCATTTCATAATTAATAGTCCGATTTACCATCGTTTCCACATGGGTCGTATTTTCCGCAGAAAATCGCCCAACCATCATTTCTGGATAATAATCATCCCCAGCCATAAAACCATAAGAGGGGTCAGATGGACTGTTTGATCCAGATCCTTCCGAGTAACGAGGCGACGGAATTTGATCTATATCACCCACCAATAAAACAAAGGCAATTCCATCCTCGTAATATTTTGTTTCTACAAATGCTTCAATTTCATCACTACTCCCAATTTCAGCAACATCCACCATTTCAGTTGGTAAGCCTTTATAGTTTTTATAATCCACGAACGGCTGCATGGATTCCATAAAATCACCGTAACAGATCACCAGCATTGGGCCTTGTTCATCCAGTTGCTCATAGCGGTTGTTCCTCGTGTAATTGATAAAATGCGCCGCATACATATTTTCGAATTCACGTGAACCACCATTGGCAGGGCGACGCGTCAATGGATTGATTTGACTCACACCATTTTGCTGAATATTAACTTTAATATGGGTGTACACGCGAAGCGTTCTTTGAATCGGATTATATTGGATGGGTTGAAAAACAACCGCTTGTCCCCGAACGGTCCGCATGATATACGGATCACGCATAAAAACAAAATTGGCGGGATAAAAATCATCAGTCTGGTATGCTTTCCCATAGGTAAATGGAATGGTTGACGGATCGATATTGCGGATCAAATTCCCTTTTGATGAAACGATGTCTTCCATGGGAACATCAACGAAATCGGTTTCCAGTATAGTTAATACCATGTGAGCCAAATCCGGGATTATGATTGAGTGAGCCATTTTTGGAAGATCAGGCGCACCTGCTTCAAGATTGGGTACGCCACCGGGGAAGGTGATCTTCGTTTTGCCATTGGCAAGATCTTCCACGAAATAACCGCCAAGGTCAAATGATATCTCTAATTGATTGTCAGAGATTGTGTTGGCACTCCAAACCGGTACAGACGGATAAGAGGTTCCGGCTTCCACCCATTCACGGGCGAAGAGACCCGAGATTAAAAAGATGATTGAAATAAAAGATCGTGTCATCATATTTATTATTTTTGTCCTGATAAATTTTTGTCTCTTTTAAAACGGTTTTTTTACTCGATTAACTCATTTAAGATTGATAATCGCAGGGAGCTGCGGAATCTAATCTTAATTAGATATAAGAATCCAATCTTGAATCTTTTTTTGTACTGAATTCAATTCGTCTGTTTTCCTCCTTTTTTCCAGTCCATTTGCAAAGATTCGAAGTTTTCGGAGGAACATATCTTTTGCGGATTGAAATTGTGATTCTGATAATAAATCGGAACCCAATATTTTTTCTAAAGATTGAATTCGATACCGCTCGATTCCTTCCGGAGTTTTGGATAATTGATCCTCGTGTCCGCCATATTTATTTATCAAGGGTTCATCTAAAAATAATACAGGATATTTTGCAGAGATCCGGAGCCAAAGATCATAATCTTCGCACACTTTTAATTTTTCATCGAAAAGCCCAATATCATCCAAAATTGATTTATGAAACAAAGAAGAAGAGGGCGAAATCCGACAAATATCCAAACATTTCTCAAAGATCATTCCGCCATATTTCTGGTGCTTTTTCATCTGGTTCACACGGACACCATGCCGAATCCAAATCTCATTGGTATGACAAAACAGGATTTCCGGATTTTCCTTTAATGCCTGAACCTGTTTTGCCAATTTGTCCGGAAGCCATTCATCATCAGAATCCAAGAGTGCGATCCAATCTCCCTTCGCTACTTTGGTGCCGGCATTTCTGGCTGCGCTAACACCATTTGGTGAATAACCTTTCAAAGGTTTTGGACCATTGAAAGGTTCAATCAACTTGATTGATGGATATTCTGATATTATCCATTCAAAAGTGCCATCGGTAGAACCATCGTCAATGACAATAATCTCGAATGGTTGGAAGGATTGAGCTAGTACAGAATCGAGAGCTCTCGGGAGAGTGTGTTTCCGGTTATAAGTGGGAATAATAACCGATATTTGGTAAGAATCAGCCAAACAGTTTTTCAGGATATTCACCCCGGTGGACAAGGTTTTGGATTTCTCCCATTACAAAGGATTTGTCTTCTTTGTAAGTCACACCAAACCAGGACGCAGCACTCCGTAAAACATGGACATCTTCTTGTCCGCTTTGGATCAAATCATTCACCACAGATGGAATCAAATATTCACTCTTCATTTCCTGCCCGTTTTCTTTCAGGAAATCTACAAACATGTCCCGAAGATAATCAAACAGGCTCGGGGTAAAGCCCCACATGTTCATGGACACAGGTTCGCTGCCATCCAAATCAACATCCCTATTAGAAGATACACCATGGCCTGTCTTTTGAAGATTGTCTGTTTCGATGATTGTATCCAGTTTCCCATCTTGCAGTGAACAAAGTCCCCGGGTGACACCTCCAAAATTGGATAAAGTTTTGTCCAACTGAAAAGCAACCATAGAAAATTGATCTGCATCTTTATTATAATAATCTGCCACTGCCTTGAATGATTCCCGACCATAAAAATCGTCGCCATTAATCGCGGCAAAGGGTTCTTGGATCAGGTCCGCAGCGGACAATATAGCCTGACCCGTGCCCCAGGGTTTTTCTCTTCCTGCCGGGCAAGAAAACCCATCAGGCAGATCATGCAGATCCTGGAAAGCAAATTCCACTTGAATCTTTCCAATATATTTTTCTGTGACCATTGATTTGAATTCCTGTTCAAAATCCTTTCGAATAATAAAAACAACTTTATTAAATCCTGCTTCAATGGCATCATAGACAGAATAATCAAAAATAGTTTCTCCACTTGGTCCCACCGTGTCCAATTGCTTGAGTCCGCCATATCGAGAGCCCATTCCCGCAGCCATGACCAGAAGTGTTATATTGTTCATTATGTTCCTTTAAATTCGGATGAAAAAACTGAAATAAATTTTATAATAGATGTGGAAGTTACAAACTCAATTAACATGGTTTTCAGGGAAATGACTGTTACGAAATGAAAGGAGCATTCCATAATTATCATACAATGAAAGAATTACAAAATTGGTTCTCTCCCCATTTTGAAATACTGTTCTTAGCATCCTACTTAAAAATGGAAAAAAAGGATTCCATTCTTTGGATAGGGAAGAAAAAATGAATTCAACTCAAAAGAATTATGATGAATGGTCATCTCAATATGACCTAAATGAAAATCCAACCAGAGATTTAGATCGAAAAGTTACTATTCAAACATTATCCAATTATGACTTCTGCAGAGTATTGGAATTAGGATGCGGAACGGGTAAAAACACTGAATGGCTAATCACACAATCTTCCCATGTTATCGGATTGGATTTTTCGGAAGGAATGCTTGTTAAAGCTCGTAATAAGATCAAATCTGATAAAGTTACTTTCATTAAATCTGATCTAAATAATGAGTGGGCGGTAAATGATAATTCTTTCGAATTGGTCACCATCAATCTAACACTCGAACACATAAAAGAATTGGACCCTATTTTCACTCAGGCATTTTCGAAATTGAAAGATAATGGAAAATTATTTATTTGTGAACTCCATCCGAAAAAGCAGTTAGATGGAAGTAAGGCACGATTTAGTGAAAGTGGTTCTGAAACAGTATTAGATGTGTATCAACACTTAGAGAAGGATTATATTCGCAGCGCTGAAAATGCCGGATTCAAATTGATTGAAAAGAGAGATTGGTTTGATAAAAAAAATGAGCTACCAAGACTTATTTCATTTATTTTCAGGAAGAATTAATCAACTTTCGTCCTTTTTTCCCCTAAAAACCTTTCGGAGGTTGCTATTTTTTCAAGGTTATTGGGTGCATAAGTAAACATACAGCCACCAGCATGGGAATCGTTAGTCTTCTCTCCCAAAGCCCCCGCTTTCACAGTAGCGTTTGGTATAGGTTCGATCTTTAGATTAAAAGTTTAGGAATTTCTCATGAAAGTAGATTGATTTTAACCATCACAATTGTTTGGTGTCATAAATCCCAAATAAGGACAATCCTATGATTCAAACTCTACTATTTATTATACTAATTTCAATTTCAAGTGCACAAACCTTTTTTGTTCCTCCTTTAGATACCGGCGTTGTAGGAAACGGTGCCAGAACCTTCAATCTTCAATTACAAAACGATAGTACCGAGTTTTTCCCGGGAATATTCACAGTAACATCCGGATACAATGGAAACTTTTTGGGTCCAACATTGCTGATGATAAAAGGCGATAGCGTGGTCATGAATGTAACCAATACGATGCCTTTCGCAACCACAACGCATTGGCATGGTATGCACTTACCTGCTGTTATGGATGGTGGACCTCATCAATTGATTGAACAAAATGCAACCTGGGTTGCAACCTGGCGGATAAAAAACAGAGCGAGTACCTATTGGTATCATCCGCACCCCCATCCTGACGGATTTCCTATCGATACCTTAAAGGCTACCGGTTGGCAGGTCTATCAGGGTATGGCTGGATTGTTGATCGTAAAGGACACGGAAACCGATACCCTGGGCTTGCCTGCTGAATATGGCGTGGATGATATTCCTGTTATTCTGCAAGACAGATCGTTCACAGCGGACAGCAGTCATTTTGCGCCGATACCCCCGCAGGGTTCAGGTCTGGCAAATATAAGACGGGGTTATACCATCATGGTAAATGGCGTGGTAACACCTACTCTCAGTGCCCATGCTCAAATGATTCGATTGAGAATTTTGAACGCTTCTAATGCCCGAACTTACAGATTG
>Ga0208113_1000349_pt1 | contig 23761 bp, 20 predicted proteins | sample Knorr_S7_td_NADW_FD_185598 | JGI IMG/M metagenome (GOLD analysis project Ga0208113, IMG submission 185598) | Marine microbial communities from Southern Atlantic Ocean transect - Knorr_S7_td_NADW_ad_2505m_LV_A (SPAdes) (version 2) | ecosystem: Environmental > Aquatic > Marine > Oceanic | place...
TATGCCGAGGCCCTGGCCATCCTCAAGGAGGTCGCCCGGACCCGGGCCGAAATCGAACAGGACCCCGAATTCCGTATGCTCCGGGGCGGGACCCATTACATGTTGGGCCGTTTGCAGGAGGCCTATAACGATTTCAACCTTGAAGCGCTGAACGTCAACGATGAAGCCGTCTTCTGGCGGGCCATCGTCCGCGCCGCCGCCGGCAATATGACCGATGCGGCCCCGGACCTAGCCCGCACCGGGCAGATCGTCCGGCCTTATCCGAAGGCCCTGAAAACCCCGTTGGGGACGATGGTAATCCGGACCGCCCTTGAAATCGGCGACCTCGAACAAGCTCGCCATTTCCTTGAAATCCTGAGGTTGGACAAATTAACCCCGGCGGAAAAAAGCCAGTTCTACTTCGAAGAAGGCCGGTTGATGGAACTGGCCGGCGATTTCGACGACGCCGTCAGCAATTGGGAAAAAGTCATCAAGGGCTATCACCGGCCTAGCCGCGCCAAGGCCACGGTCGCACGCATGGAATTGCTGTTGAAGCTGAACCGGATGACACCCAAGGAAGCCATCCAGGACCTTGAGAAGCTCCGCTTCGCCTGGCGCGGAGACGAGTTCGAATTCACCATGCTCAGGCGCTTGGGAACCCTTTACCTGGAAGAAGGACTGTACCGGCAGGGGCTGGATCGGCTGCGAAAGGCGGCGACCCATTACCGCACCCACGAAGAAGCCATACAGGTGACACAGCAGATGTCCGACACCTTCGCCGACCTATACCTCAACGACGGCGCCGACACCCTGGCGCCGGTGACGGCCATCGCGCTTTACGACGAATTCAAGGAACTGACCCCGGCCGGGGTGCAGGGCGACGAGATGATCCGCAAGATTGCCGACCGCCTGGTCGGCGTCGATCTCCTGGACCAGGCCGCGACGTTGTTGAACTCTCAGGTCCGCTTCCGGCTTCAGGGGCTGGAAAAAGCCCGGGTCGGGACGCAATTGGCGCTGGTCTATATCCTCGACCGCAAATACCAGGAGGCGCTCCAGGTGCTGGATGAAACGGCGGTTCCCGATATGCCCGACCCGTTACGGATTCAGCAGCGCCATCTTCGGGCCAAGGGCCTGTTGGGCACTGACAACCGGGAGCAGGCCCTGGCCGTCCTCAAGGGCGACAAAACCCTGGACGGTGAACTTCTCCTGAGCGAGGTCTACTGGACCGCGCGCAACTGGAACAACGCGGCGCAGTCGCTTCAGCGCTTGATCCGGCTTTCACAGGCGAAGCCGGGCGGGGCGCTCGACGCGAAACAGGCCTCCCATGTTCTCAACTACGCCATCGCCCTGACGTTGAGCGGCAACGAAAGGGCGCTCAGCCGGGTGCGCGGCGATTATGGCGCGGCGATGGAAAAAAGCAGCCTCAAGGACGCCTTCAAGCTGATCACCACCCCGACCCCCCTCGGGCTGACCGACCCGTCGCAAGTGTCGATCCGGGTCAAGGAGGTGGAAAATTTCCAGACCTTCATGGCCGCCTACCGCGAACGGCTCAAGAATCAGTCCCTGAGCGACCTGGTGCCGTCGTCGTCGAAGCCCAAGGAAGCGAAGCCATCGCCGGCCAAGGGGCCGGAAACGGAAACCCCGCCGGCGCCCGCCGCTACCCCCGCCGCAAGGCCGCAGGCGTAAGCCTGGCGCCCCCCCCGGTGAGGTTGTTGACCTGCTCGGGCGGGCCGTTTTCCCGGCGCCGAATTCCGGCCCCCCACCATCGGCCCGGATGCCCGGGGTGGGCATCGGTCGGCATCCGGTGGACATCGGGTCGGCATGCGGTTGGCACGGGGTTAGTGTTTGTTCGCTGTTTTCTCTAATTATCAGGGGTTTTCGGCGTCAATCAGGCGCCAACGATCCCATTCCCGCCGCCGCCGGGACCGGCATCTTGGGGCGGGGGATACTCTCTAATCACCCGATCCTATTGATTGCCAGGACTAGCCGCCGAAGGAGCGCACCAGCGAGCCGACGATCAAGAACCAGCCGTCGACGAGGACGAAGAAGATGATCTTGAACGGCAGCGCGATGATGATCGGCGGCAGCATCATCATGCCCATGGCCATCAGCACCGAGGCCACCACCATGTCGATGATCAGGAACGGCACGAAGACCAGGAAACCGATCTCGAAGGCGCGTCTCAGCTCCGAAATCATGAACGCCGGGATCAGCACCCGCATGGGCATTTCCCGGCGCGCCTCCTCTTCGGGGATTTTGCCGATATCGACGAACAGGCCCAGGTCCTGCTCGCGCACGTGGCTCATCATGAAATCCCGGAACGGCCCGACGGAGCGGTTGAAGGCCTCGCCTTCATCGATCTCGCCGGCGATCAGGGGCTGGATGCCTTGATCGAAAGCCTTCTCGAAGGTCGGCATCATCACGAAAACGGTCAAAAACAGCGCCAGGCTGATCAACACCTGGTTGGGCGGCGTCTGCTGGGTGCCCATGGCCGTGCGCAGGAACGACAGCACCACCATGATGCGGATGAACGACGTCACCATGACCAGGATCGATGGCGCAAGGCTGAGGATCGTGATCAGGGCGATGATCTGGATGATACGGGCCGTGGCGTCGCCGCCCTGGCCGAAGTCCAGCGACAGGGTTTGCGCCACAGCCGGCGTCGAAACCCATACCAGGACCGCCGCCGGCCCGGCCGAGACAACGGCCCAGACGGCGCAGGTCTTGAGGGCGGCTGGCAGCGAGCGGGTCCGATTCGGGTCCCGTTTCACGACTTGTCCTCGATCGGCATGGGAGGCTCAGCATCGGCCTTGATGCCGGATTCGATCAACAACTCGCTGGTCGGCCCCATCAGGATCAGGTGTTCGGTATCGTCGCGTCGGATCAGGACCAGGCGCCTGCGCCCGTCCAGGGACGTCGCCTCGACAACCGAAAGGCGCCGGGTCTTGGCACCCTTGATGGCGCCGGCCGGAAAGCCGAATCCCATGCGCCGGGCCACCATCGCCAACAGCCCGATCAGGCCGATGACGAAAACCAGCGCCAGGAGAAACCGGAGGTAGCCGCCGAATTCCATGACTTAAGAATTTGCCCCTTCCTCGCCGTTGGTGGTTTGTCCTTTGTGCAGTTCAGTCATTTCCTCGGCCAGCGCCTTGAGGTCCTCGACCAGGGTCTCGATCATCGCGGTGACGCTTTCGGCATCGGCCGGCGGATTTTCGGCGATGTCGGTGCAGAAATTGCCGACCTTTTCCGAAAGTCCGGCCAGATCGATGGTATGGCCGGTGGCGACAAGCTCGCGGGCCTGGGTAATCAACGTCGCCAGGATCGCGATCTCTTCTTCCAGCCTGGAAGTGTCTTTATCCTTTTCAGAACCGTCGGGAGTCTCGTTCATCATTTGGTGTCCTTGGACCAAAGGGTGGACAGGCTGCCATCGGAGGGGCCAGCGCCGTTTATCTGTTCCCCGGGGGCGGGGTGGCCGGCGTTGGCCTGATAGACGTAGGTGAGAATCTCGGCGACGGCGGCGAAGGCTTCGACAGGGATATCCGAGTCGATGTCGATGGAGCTTAGTAGCTGCGCCAAATCGGCGTCCTGGCGGACCTTGACGCCGTTGGCGAAGGCGATTTCCAGAATCTGCTCGGCGATTCGCCCACGCCCGCCAGCCACTACTTTCGGTGGACGGTCGTCGACAAGATCATGACCCAGCGCAACGGCCACGGTTTCCTTGTTGTCTTCGCTTTCGCTGTCTTTTTCGGAGTCCGACAAGATGCCTCTTTCAACCCTGTATCGCCCCCCCTGAGTCCCCCTTGAGTCCCCTGGGGGGGCCGGCGGGAACCGGGCGTCTGACAACTATAAACTTGACTGATCGGACTTAATAAATGCTTAAACGAAGGTTCCCAGAAAACTTATTTTAAATCAAATAGTTATAGGCCTATTTTCGGCGCCGTTTCGATCCCTCCAAAGGCCCCAGGAAGGGGCCGTAGGGCCCGACTCGGGGGACCGATTTTTTTACCAATTGTTAAGAAACCAGGCTGATAATGCGCGGTGGGTATTTGAAGGTCCTCGGCTTTTTTCAAGGTGCCATGGAAACCGGCACCGAACGGTTCGAAAGCCGGACCTGGAACGGGACAACGAAAACGTCAGGGTTATGGAACTCGACAAGCTTTCCTTATTCAGCGTCATCAAAGGACGGTTGGCGTGGCTAGGCCATCGCCAGGAGGTTCTGGCCCAGAACATCGCCAACTCGGACACGCCGCGATACAAGGCCCGCGATCTCAAGGCCTTGAAATTCAAAGATTTGGTCCGCAACCAAAGTTCAAACATTCGCATGGCCACGACGGCGGGTTTCCATCTGACCGGCATCCCCAAGCGGGCGATCGAGTCCAAAGTCGAAACGGAACGCCGGCCCATGGAGACAAGTCCGAACGGGAATTCGGTCGTTCTCGAAGAGCAGATGGCGAAATTGAGCGAAACCGGGATTTCCCACCGCCTGACCACCAAGCTTTATAAGAAGCACCTCAATATGTTGAAAATGGCCATCGGCGGCCGCCGTTAGGCGGCGGCCATTGGGGCCGGCGCCGCCGGCGCAATCCAGGGGCGCCATCAACAAGGGAGAAGGTTTGGATTCATGGACGACCTCATAAAGACAATGCGTATTTCCGGCGCCGGCATGTGGGTCCAGGGACAGCGGCTTAGGGTGATTTCGCAAAACATCGCCAATGTCAATTCGCTGCCCCAGGACCCGGGCGACAAGCCCTATCGGCGCCAGGTGATCACGTTTAAGAACGAACTGGACCGGTCCATCGGCCTCGAGACGGTGCGCGCCGGCAAGGTCCGGCCCGACAAATCGGAATTCGGCAAGCGCTACGAGCCCAGCCACCCGGCCGCCGATGCCGACGGGTATGTCCTGACCCCGAACGTCAACACGCTGATCGAAATGACCGACATGCGCGAGGCGCAGCGGTCCTATGAGGCCAACCTCAACGTCATCAAGGCCTCGAAGGCGATGCTGAACCTCACCATCGACGTGCTGCGCTAAACCGCCAGCCTGAACGGGAAACAACCGCGATAACAGGAGCCTTCAATGCCGATGACAGCCGCGCAAAACATCACCAAGGTCCTTGACGCCTATAACGAGGCGGCCAAGGGCCGTCCGCAGGGAATCCAATCCGACCAACCCTCGAAAGGGAATGAGTTTGCCGATCTGGTCAAAGGGGCGCTTTCCGAAGCCAAGAAAATCGGCGAGCGCAGCGAACAATTCTCTATCGCCGGCATCGCCGACCGCGCCGATATCGGCCAGGTGGTCACCGCGGTTGCCGAAGCCGAGGTGACGATACAGACTGTCGTGGCGATTCGCGACAAGGTCATCGAGGCCTACAAGGATATTATCCGGATGCCCATGTAGGCCTTGCCTGCCTCACCGGCGGGCCGGGGCTGGATAGGGCCCGGGTTGGATAGGGCCCCGGTTGGATAGGGGAAGAGCGTGGACGAGGCCTCCATACTGGAAATTGGACGAAGCGGTATATGGGTCGCCTTGCAACTGGCTGGCCCGATTATGCTGGCGGGGTTACTGATCGGCCTCCTGATCGCGCTGTTCCAAGCCCTGACCACCATTCAAGAAATGACATTGACGTTCGTGCCCAAGATCCTGGTGATCTTCGCGGCCTTGATCTTTTTTTTGCCGTTCATGATGACGACGCTGAAGGAATACGCTCAGCAACTGTACAGCCTCATCGTCACTCTCGGCTGAACCTTCATGCTCGAGGAAATCCTTTCCCTAAACCTGTTCGGTTTTTTCCTGATTTTCTCCCGCCTCGGAACGGCGATGGCCTTATTGCCGGGGTTCAGTTCCAGATTCTTACCCAACCGCATGCGGGTTTCGATCGCCTTGGCCCTCAGCTTCGTCCTCGCGCCGGTGCTGATCCCCACCTTGCCGGTCCGCCCGCCGACGGTCGCCGGCATGGGCATCCTGATCATCGGCGAGGTCCTGATCGGCGCCTTTTTCGGCACCTTCGCCCGCATTATGATGAGCGCCCTGCAAACCGCCGGCACGATCATTGCCTACGTTTCCTCCATGGCCAACGCCCTGATCCAGGACCCGATCGCCGAACAGCAAAGTTCGACCATCGCCGGGTTCCTGTTGACCATGGGCGTCGTGCTCGTTTTCGTCGTCGACCTGCATCACGTAATGATCATGGCCACCGTCGACAGCTACACCATGTTCGTGCCGGGCCGGGCGCTGCCGATGGAGGACATCACCTTCGTGATGGCGCGGAAGGTCGCCGACAGCTTCGCGCTCGGCCTCAAGCTGGCGTCGCCGTTCGTCATCGTCGGCCTGACCTATTACATCGGCCTCGGCCTGCTGGGCCGGCTGATGCCCACGTTGCAGGTCTTTTTCTTCGGCCTGCCGTTCCAGATCGGGGTCCAGATATGGGTCCTGGCGATTTCCGTCTCGGGTATCTTGGTGGTCTTCCTGAGGAGCTTCGAAGAGGGTTACCGGGGCTTCATATTGCCTTAATGGATTGACCTGTAAATTAATCGGGTCATCCGGAGGATTGTTCGATGTCAGAAGAAGACGACTCACTAAAAACAGAAGACCCAACCGATAAAAAACTGGCGAATGCTAAAAAGAAAGGCCAAGTCGCCCAGTCGATGGAAATCAAGAGCTGGATGATCCTGCTTGGCGGCACCGCCGGACTTGTCTTCATGGCGCCTTTCATGACCGCCAACATCCGCGACACCATCGAACCCTTCATCAGGAATCCCCACGCCGTTCCCGCCGATTTCGCCCACTTGCTCCAGTTGGTGGCCACCCTGTCCGTGAAAATCGGCCTGATCCTGGCGCCGCTTCTGGCCCTGTTGTTCGTTATCGCCCTGTTCTCAAACATTGTCCAGTTCGGGTTGATCTTCGCGCCCGAGAAAATCAAGCCGGACATCAAGAAGGTGTCGCTTATCAGCGGCGTGAAGCGGATGTTCGGGCCCCGGGCGCTGATGGAATTCCTCAAGGGCATCCTCAAACTTTTGGCCGTCGGCATCGTGGCGTTTTTCATGGCCTTGCCGATGTTGCAGGACCTTACCCTGATCCCGTATTACGACCTCGCCCAGGTAATGGACCGCATCAATATTATTGCCATCCTGCTGGCCATCGGCACCGTCGGGGTGATGACGGTGATCGCCGCCCTGGACTTCGCTTATCAGAAATATGCTTTCAAAAAGAAAATGATGATGTCGAAACAGGAAGTGAAGGACGAACATAAGCAGTCCGAAGGCGATCCCCAGATCAAGGCCAGGATCAGAAAAGTACGCATGGAACGCGCCCAGCAAAGGATGATGGCGGCGGTACCCGAGGCGGACGTGGTGATTACCAACCCGACGCACTATTCTATCGCCCTCGAGTACAAGATGGATGATATGACGGCGCCGAAGCTGGTCGCCAAGGGCATCGACCACCTGGCGATGCGCATTCGCGAGGTCGCCAAGGCCCACGACGTGCCGATCGTCGAAAACCCGCCCCTGGCCCGCGCTCTCTATGCCGGCGTCAAACTGGATGAGGAAATCCCGCCCGAACATTTCAAGGCGGTGGCCGAGGTCATCGGCTTCGTCATGCGTCAGCGGGGAACCCTACCGCCCCTGGAAGACCAGGCAGAGGGCGATCCGCCTGTGCAATAGGCGCGGCGGAGTTGTAAAAGTCATTAAACGGCGGCTCGGCGAACGATGGAATGGACCGAAGGCGGAGCGCGTGATGGCAGAATCCGGAAACAGCCCGAAAAATTCCACCAATGGAATGCCGAACTGGCTCCGCGGCCCAGTGCTGTGGGTGGTGTTGACGGGCATTCTCGCCGGTGCGGCGGCGGTGCTCCACATGTCGGGGCCTGCCTACTCGGTTCATGCCCTCACGGTGACCGGCCTGGCCCTGGCGGCGCTTGCTTTTCTGGCCTGGACCCTGGGCGCGTCCGGCGCCGACGACCCGGCCGCCCGGATGCTCCGCTCGGCCGCCGACGACGCTCCGGACGGCCTTCTGATCGTCGCTGGCGATGGTTCCTTCGTCTATACCAACCCGGCCTTCCACCGCCTGTTCCATATGGCTGCCGCGGCCGGCAGCGGCGGCCAGGTCGAATCCCTGGATGCCATCGGCCGGGCCCTCGGAGGCGACGAGGCGGTGACGGCGTTTCAGCGCCTCAAATCGAACGCCGAAACCGGGGTCGGGGGGCGCGCCGAATTTTCCGTCGCTTCCGGTACCGGCGCTCCCGGCAATGTCGAATGGCGGCGCCTGACGGTCAGCCCGGTGGCCGGAGGCGGTGCCCTGTGGCGGGCCGAGGACATTACCGCCAGCCGCGAAGTCGATTCCGTCCGCCGTGAGGAAGAGACCAGCCTGGCCGATTTCCTTGATTTGCTGCCGGTCGGCTTTTTCTCCGCCGACGGCAAAGGCCGCATCCTGTTCGCCAACCTGATCCTGGCCGGGTGGCTGGGGGTTGGGCCCGAGGAAATGGTCTCCCGGGGGCTCGACGAATTCATTGCCGGCGACGACCCCGGGCCCGGAACAACCCCGGAAGGCGGTGGTGCCGCCGAGGTCACCTTCCGGCGCCGCGACGCCGGCACCTTCAAGGCCTGGGTGGTGCAATCCTATGCCGAAGACGGCGGCGACGGGCCCGCCTACAGCCGTTCCGTCGTGCTTCCCGCCGCCGACTGGCAACACCAGGCCGGTGGCTCCACGGACAACGGCGACAGCCGGCCTGAAATCCGCCTCCATTGGCTGTTCGATGAGGCGCCGGTGGGCATCGTGCTGCTCGACCTCCAGGGCAACATCGCCGAATGCAACCGCGCTTTCCTGAAGCTCGTCGGGTTGCATCCCGAGGTTCTGATCGGCCAGCCCTTCGCCGAGCGGGTGGCCAAGGAGGACCGGGGCGAGATTTCGGCGGCGCTGTCGAAGGTGGTCATGGGCACCGTGCGGGCCGCCCACATGGAGGTCCGCATGCCCGGCGCCGGCGGACGCCAACTGGTGACGTCCCTTTACGCAAGCCGGCTGGAGAATGCCCTGGGCGAGCTTTCGGGCCTGGCCATCCACTTCATCGACACCACCGAGCACAAGAACCTGGAGGTCCAGTTCGCGCAATCGCAGAAGATGCAGGCCATTGGCCAGCTGGCCGGGGGCGTGGCGCATGATTTCAACAATCTTCTGACGGCGATGATCGGCTTTTCCGACCTGCTGCTCACCCGCCACGGGCCCGACGACCCGTCCTTCGCCGACATCCAGCAGATCAAGCAGAACGCCAACCGGGCGACCAACCTGGTGCGCCAGTTGCTGGCGTTTTCGCGTCAGCAGACCCTGGCCCCGGTGCGCCTCGACATCACCGAGGCGATCAACGAGCTCAACAGCCTACTGGGCCGCCTGATCGGCGAGAAGATCGAGCTCAACTTGGAACACGGCAAGGACCTGATGCCGGTCAAGGCCGATCGCGGGCAGTTCGACCAGGTCATCATCAACCTCGTCGTCAACGCGCGGGACGCCATGCCCGGTGGCGGCCAGATCACCATCCGCACGTCGCCGTTCGGCCTCGACGCTCCCATGCAGCGGGGCCACGACCTGATGCCGGCCGGCAATTACGTCTTGATCGAGGTCGCCGACACCGGCGTTGGCATCCGCAAGGAGAACATGGAAAAGATCTTCGAGCCGTTCTTCTCGACCAAGGGGGTCGGTTCGGGAACGGGCCTGGGCCTCTCCACCGTCTACGGCATCGTCCATCAAAGCCGCGGCTTCGTCTTCGTCGACAGCGCGCCGGGCGAAGGGACGACCTTCAGCGTCTATCTGCCCGAATACACCGAAGACGCCGAAACCGAAGCCGCCGCCGCGCCGCCGCCGGCCCCGGAGATGGCACCCGAGGGCGACCTGACCGGCACCGGCACGGTGCTTCTGGTCGAGGACGAGGACGCGGTGCGCATGTTCGGCGCCCGGGCGCTCCGCAACAAGGGCTATAACGTGCTCGAGGCCGAGAACGGCGAAGGGGCGCTCGACGTCATCAACGGCACCGACGAAAACATCGACCTGATCATTTCCGACGTCGTCATGCCGGGCATGGACGGCCACACCCTGGTGCGGCTGGTCCGCCACGAACTGCCGGACGTGAAGGTGATCTTGATGTCGGGCTATGCCGAGGACGTGTTCCGCGACGAGATCGACCGCGACCCGACGATCCAGTTCCTGGCCAAGCCGTTCAGCCTCAGGGGCCTGGCATCGAAGGTGAAGGAAGTGATTGCGGGGTAAGGCCGGCGCGGTTTCGGACTCGGAATTTCCCGGACATATCAGGAATACGTTCCGTTTTTATTATATATATCAAGGGATTAAAAAAAGTTCTTGCAAATGAGAACAAAACACGTACATTAGCCTTGATTGCATCCGTTGAACCCATGTGAAATAAGAAAGAGAGAAAGCCCGATGTCAGAAACCCTGTTGCGTCTGGTGGAAAAGGAAACCGTGGACAAGAACAAGAACAAGGCCCTGGAAGCGGCCGTCACGCAGATCGAGCGCGCCTTCGGCAAGGGCTCGATCATGCGCCTCGGCCAGTGCGAGGTGGTCGAGGCGGATGTCGTGCCGACCGGCTCCATCAGCCTCGATATCGCGCTCGGCATCGGCGGCCTGCCCCGCGGCCGCGTCGTCGAGATTTACGGCCCCGAAAGCTCCGGCAAGACGACGCTGGCGCTCCATGCGCTCGCCGAGGCGCAAAAGCTGGGCGGCACCTGCGCCTTCATCGATGCCGAACACGCGCTTGATCCGATTTACGCCAACAAGCTCGGCGTCAACACAAACGAGCTGCTGCTTTCCCAGCCCGACACCGGCGAACAGGCGCTGGAGATCGCCGATACCCTGGTGCGCTCGGCCGCCTTCGACGTGCTGGTGATCGATTCCGTGGCCGCCCTGGTGCCGCGGTCCGAGCTGGAAGGCGAAATGGGCGACCATCACGTCGGCCTGCAGGCGCGGCTCATGAGCCAGGCGCTGCGCAAGTTGACGGCATCGGTGTCGAAGTCCAACACCACGATCATTTTCATCAACCAGATCCGCATAAAGATCGGCGTCATGTTCGGCAACCCGGAGACCACCACCGGCGGCAACGCGCTCAAGTTCTATTCCTCTGTGCGCTTGGAAATCCGCCGCATCGGCGCTATCAAGGACCGCGACGAGGTGATCGGCAACCAGACCCGGGTCAAGGTGGTCAAGAACAAGCTGGCGCCGCCGTTCAGGATGGTCGAATTCGACATCATCTACGGCGAAGGTATCTCCAAGACCGGCGAGATCCTGGATCTCGGCGTCACCGCCGGCATGGTCGAGAAATCCGGCTCCTGGTTCTCGTACAATTCGGAGCGCATCGGCCAGGGCCGCGAGAACGCCAAGGCGTACCTCAAGGAACACCCTGACGTCGCCGCCCGGATCGAGGCCATGATCCGCCAGGACGGCGGCCTGACCTCCGACGACGCGATGACCGGCAACCAGGATGACGGCGCTGAAGACGGTGACGAGGTCGACGCCCCCAATGCTCCCGAGGCCCCCCAAAATTCTGGGACCACGGAAGAGAAAAAGCCGAAAGCCGGCAAGGCGGTGGGGGAATAGAGCCTCCCTGAAATCCTCTCCGAACGGCCGCTCAAAGACGTGGCCCTTTCCCGGTCATCCGGGGGAGGGCCGTTTTTTTTAACGCCTGGGACGTTTATTTCTCGGCCGCCGGGCCCTAAATTAGCCTCCATGCAGACGGTCAACGACATCCGCCAGGCGTTTCTGGATTATTTCGCCGGTCACGGCCACGAGGTCGTGGCCTCGTCGCCGCTGGTGCCCTTGAACGATCCGACGTTGATGTTCACCAACGCCGGCATGGTGCAGTTCAAGAACGTGTTTGTCGGCGTCGAGAAGCGTGACACCAACCGCGCCGTAACGTCGCAAAAATGCGTGCGCGCCGGCGGCAAGCACAACGACCTGGAAAACGTCGGCTACACTGCCCGCCACCACACGTTTTTCGAGATGCTGGGCAATTTCTCGTTCGGCGACTATTTCAAGGACCTGGCCATCGAGTTGGCGTGGAACTTGGTGACCAAGGAATTCGGCCTCGCCGAAAACAGGCTCCTGGTCTCCGTCTACGCCGAGGACGACCAGGCCTTCAACCTGTGGAAGAAGATCGCCGGCCTACCGGAGGAGAAGATCCTCCGCATCCCGACGTCGGACAACTTCTGGGCCATGGGCGACACCGGCCCCTGCGGCCCGTGTTCGGAAATCTTCTATGACCACGGCGAACATATCCCCGGCGGTCCGCCGGGAAGCGCCGACGAGGACGGCGACCGCTTCATCGAAATCTGGAACTTGGTGTTCATGCAGTTCGAACAGGTGACCAAGGACCAGCGGATCGACCTGCCGAAGCCGTCCATCGACACCGGCATGGGGCTGGAACGCACCGCCGCCATCATGCAGGGCACCCACGACAATTACCACATCGACCTGTTCCAGGCCCTGATCCGGGCTTCCGCCGAGGCTTCGGGGACGGAGCCTGAGGGCGAATACAACGTCTCGCACCGGGTCATCGCCGACCATCTCAGGGCCAGCAGTTTCCTGATTTCCGACGGCGTGCTGCCGTCCAACGAAGGCCGCGGCTACGTGTTGCGGCGGATCATGCGCCGGGCCATGCGTCACGCGCACCAGATGGGCGTGGAGGAACCGTTGATGTGGAAACTGGTGCCGGCGCTGGTCGAACAGATGGGCGGCGCCTATCCCGACCTCACCCGCGCCGAGGCGCTGATCACCGATACCCTGAAATTGGAGGAAACCCGCTTCAAGAAGACCCTGGACCGGGGGCTCGGGCTCCTCGACGAAGCGACGGCGGATCTCAAGGAAGGCGGCACGCTGGACGGCGAGACGGCGTTCAAGCTCTACGATACCTACGGTTTCCCCCTCGACCTGACGGAAGACGCGCTCCGGGGCAGGGGCATGAGCGTCGATTCGGACGGCTTCAACGCCGCTATGGAACGCCAGCGCGACGAAGCCCGCAAGGCCTGGGCCGGGTCCGGCGACGCGGCGACGGAGGAAATCTGGTTCGAGATCCGAGAACAGTTCGGGGCCACCGAATTCCTCGGCTACGTCACCGAGACCGCGGAAGGGCATGTCCTCGCCCTGGTCGTCGATGGCCAGCGGGCCGACGCCGCCAAGACCGGACAGAACGCCACCGTCATCGTCAACCAGACGCCTTTTTATGGCGAGGCCGGCGGCCAGGTCGGCGACACCGGGACCATCACGTTCGGCGATGGCGCCAGCTTCAGAGTCACCGACACGCAAAAAAAAGGCAGCGGTCTGTACGTTCACCTGGGCCGTGTCGATAAGGGCACGTTGAAGGTTGGCGCTGATGTCGGCCTTTATGTCGACGCCGACCGCCGCCGCCGGGTGCGCGCCAATCACTCCGCCACCCATTTGCTCCACGCGGCGCTGCGCCGCCGCCTCGGCGTCCACGTCAGCCAAAAGGGTTCGCTGGTGGCCCCCGAACACATGCGCTTCGACATCAGCCATCCGAAGGCGATCACGGCGGGCGAACTGGCCGCGGTCGAGGCCGACGTCAACCGGCAAGTGGGCGGGAACACCCCCGTCACAACCCACCTGATGGAACCCGAAGCGGCGATCGAAGCCGGCGCCCTGGCGCTGTTCGGCGAGACTTACGGCGACGAGGTGCGGGTGCTGTCCATGGGCGAGGACCGGGACGGCGCCTATTCGGTCGAGCTCTGCGGCGGCACCCACGTCGAGCGCACCAGCGACATCGGGCTGTTCAAGATCGTTTCCGAAGGGGCCGTCGCCGCCGGCGTCCGGCGCATCGAGGTGGTCACCGGCGAGGCGGCCGAGAAGTACGTGACGGAACGGGAAACCGCCTTGAACGAGGCCGCGGCGCTGTTGCAGGTGGACCCGGCGGCGGTGCCCGAAAAAGTGCGTGCCCTGCTGGATGAACGCCGCAAACTGGAGCGCCGCCTGGCCGACACCCGCCGCCAGATGGCGACCGGGGGCGGTGGTGAAAAGAAGGAAAAGAAAGGCGATGCCGTTTCCGCCGTGGATGGCGGGGTCGCGGCGGAAGAAACCGAAGACCTGCTCGGCCTGACGGCGACGATCCTGAAGGTGCCGCCCGCCGACGTGCCGAAACGGATCGAAGCCCTGATAGAGGAATGCCAAAAGCTGGAATTAGAACTGGCCGAGGTCCGAAACCGGATGGAGACCGGCGGCGACGAGACCCAGGCCGCCGAAACCAAGGACGTCGGCGGCATCAAGTTCTCGCCCCGGCTTCTGGACGGGGTGCCGGCGAAGGAGCTCAAGAGCCTCGCCGACGATTTAAAGACTCGGGTCGGGACCGGCGTCGTCGCCCTGGTTTCGGTCACCGACGGTAAGGCGTCCGTCGTCGTCGGTGTGACCGACGATCTGACGGAGCGCCTCAGCGCCGTCGATCTGGTACGCGCCGGCTCGCAAGCCGTTGGCGGAAAGGGCGGCGGCGGGCGGCCCGACATGGCGCAAGCGGGCGGTCCCGACGGCGCCAACGCTCAGGCGGTGCTCGACGCCATCGAGGCCGCCATCGGCGAGGCCAGCTAGGAAACGCCGGGCCGGGCCTTCAATTTCAGGATTTCCTTATTTGACGTCGACGGCGACGCGCATGCGGATGATCTTGTCGGGATCGTCGACGGCGCCATTGCGGGATTCGTCGCCGCGCTTGATCTTGCCGACGTGTTTCATGCCTTTGGTGACCTGGCCCCAGACGGTGTATTTGCCGTCCAGGAACCGGGACCGGGAGAAGACGATGAAGAACTGGCTGTCGGCGCTGTCGGGGTCGGATGAGCGGGCCATGGAAAGGGTGCCGCGGACGTGCGGCTGGTCGGAGAACTCGGCCGGAATGTTGACGCCGGAGCCGCCGGTGCCGTTGCCTTTGGGATCGCCGCCCTGGGCCATGAAACCGCCGATCACCCGGTGAAAGGTGAGGCCGTCGTAGAAGCCCTGGCGCACCAGTTCCTTGATCCGGGCGACGTGCTTCGGCGCCAGGTCGGGGCGCATCTCGATGACCACCTGACCGTCCTTCAAATCCAACAGAAGGGTGTTTTCAGGGTCCGCCGCCTGGACCTCATCGGTCATCGCAAATCCGCCGAGGAAAACCGCCAACAAAAAAACTGCCAATCGGGCCATCGAGGCTCCCTCCCCTTAGTCGAACAGCTTGTCGATCTCATCCTGGGAAATGCCTTCGCCTTCAAGGGCCGGCCCATGCAGCAGTTTTTCGTCCTCGGTCTTTTCCTTGTCGGGCTTGACCTCGATCTTGTCGATTTCGTCCTTGCCCCAGACCTCGATCAGGGCATTCACCCGGTCTTCCACATAGGTCACTGACTTCACCACCTTGGAAAACCGTTGGCCGGTGATGTCCTGGAACGAACAGGCTTCGAAAACGTCGGCGCCGTTGGCGTTGATCTGATCCAACAAGGCCAACTGGGCGGCGTCGGTGATGGTCTCGCGCAATTTCGTCACCACGTCGTCGTTCTTTTCCATGCACCCCATGATCGTGTTGGTGGCTTCCTCGGTGGCCTGGACGATGGCATCCAGTTGGTCGGCCATGCTGTCGAAATGCAGCGATTTGTCGGCCGGCCTGTTGATGGCGGCGATTTCCTCGCGCACCCGCTTGATATATTTGAAAAGGCCGAAAAACTCCTTTTTCAGAAGATCGGCTTAGGATTTCTCATCCATGAAAGGTCTCCCTAGCGGGCTCTTTAGTACGACCGAGGGGCGCGGGTTACCCTGCCCCCATATATGTCAGCAGGCATCATAGTGACTTTTTCAATGGCCGGAACCCTTTGACGCTTATTTTCCGCTCTTTTTCCTGGTCAGGGCTTTTTTGCCGACGCCGGGCCCAGGGGGCAACTGCAAGGTTTTGATGGCGACGACGTAGAGTTTATCCCGCTGTTCCTGGCTGAGGCCGTTCAGAACGTGTTCCTTGGACCGCCGCACGTTCATCGCCTGCTGGATCAGGGCCTGGCGCCCTGGGGTCATTTTCGGCTTTTCCGCCAATTCCTGCTCGGCCGCCCTGAGGGCATCAAGGATCAGTTCACGGGTATCCTCGGTTTTCGTCTGTCCGGTCGGCTGGACGGGTTCCGGGTTCGGCGGTTCCGGAGCCGGTTCCGGTGAAGGGTTTTTTCGGGCCGGTTTGGTTTTTTTTCGGGCTTCGAGCCTATCGCGGGCGTCCTTGTCCAAAACGAAGGAAAGAAGCGCCTTTGAAACGAATTTTTTTAACATGCCGTCTTCTTTCCAGGCCCTTATCAACACCTTTAAGGCTCCGCAATAACAAGGCTGCTATATTAACGCCAGCTTTGGCCCGGGGCTAGGCGTCGAAAAAAAATCGGTGGCGGCCCCGGCGGGGCCGGAAAATTTCAGGTCTTCCCGCCCCGATAAGACCGATCCCTTTATAAACACTGGCAAAATCGGGGCCGGTGCGTATGGTTGGGGCGTCATGAGACGGAAACGAAGCGCCAAAATCATTGCCACCCTCGGGCCGGGAACGTCCTCCGAGGAGATGATTACCGATCTTTTCAATGCCGGGGCCGACGTTTTCCGGCTTAATTTCAGCCACGGGAGCCAGGAAGACCACAAGCGGCGTTACCAGACCCTCCGCTCCTTGGAGGAAAAATTCCACCGCCCGGTCGCCATTCTGCTCGACCTGCAGGGGCCGAAACTGCGCGTCGGTGAATTCAAGGGTGGCGAGGTGGAGCTGAAATCTGGGCAGGCCTTCCGTCTCGACCTTAAAGACGAAATAGGAGACAAAAACCGCGCGCCCTTGCTCCATCCGGAAGTGTTCAAGGCATTGGAGCCGGGCACGGACCTGCTTCTCGACGATGGGCGCATCAGGCTCAAGGTTACCGACTGCGGCCCGGATTTCGCCGACACCGAAGTGGTGACAGGCGGGCCGCTGTCGAACCATAAGGGCGTCAACCTGCCAAGCACGGTTCTGGACCTTTCGCCGTTGACCGAAAAAGACCTGGATGACCTACGCTTCGGCCTGGAACTGGGCGTTGACTGGGTGGCCCTTTCCTTCGTCCAGCGGCCGAAGGACATCGCCCACGCGCGCAAGCTCATCGCCGGACGCGCCGGGATCATGTCGAAGCTGGAAAAACCCGCGGCCATGGAACACCTGGATGAAATCATCAATCTTTCCGATGCCGTCATGGTCGCCCGCGGCGATTTGGGCGTCGAGGTGCCGCCCGAGGAAGTCCCGGCGCTGCAGAAAAGAATCGTTTTTAAATGCCGCGCGGCGGGAAAACCGGTCGTCGTTGCCACCCAGATGCTGGATTCCATGGTCCATGCCCCGACCCCGACCCGGGCCGAGGCGTCCGACGTGGCGACGGCCATCTATGACGGCTCCGATGCGGTGATGCTTTCGGCGGAAACGGCGGTCGGGGATTATCCGGTCGAGGCCGTGATGATGATGGACAGAATCATCCAGCAGGTCGAAAAAGACCCCCATTACCGCCGCATGCTTGAAACCCAACGCTATGCCCCCGAAGCCACGGCGGCCGACGCCATCACCGCTGCCGCCCGGCAGGTGGCCCAGACCATTTCGGCAAGCGTCATCGTCACCTTCAGCTCCACCGGATCGACGACGCTGCGCTGCGCCCGGGAACGTCCCGTGGTGCCGATCCTGGGCCTGACCCCCCGCGCCGACACGGCACGCAAGCTGGCCCTGGCCTGGGGCGTTCATTCGGTGCAGACCGAAGACCTGAAAACCTTCCGCGACATGGTCGAATTGGCCATCCGCGTCGCCAAGCAAGAAGAGTTCACCGACGCCGGCGACCCGCTGGTGATTACCGCCGGAGTCCCGTTCGGCACCCCGGGCGCCACCAACATCCTGCGCATTGCCTGGGTCGAATAAGGGAAGGGACCCCCTTAGGTCGTCAGAATGCTGACCGAACTTTTTTCCATCATCGCGCCGGTGTTTGTGTGCGCGGCCATTGGTTTCGTCTGGAAGCGGCGCGGCCATCCCTTCGACGCCGACTTCATCATCACCCTGACGACCGTCTTCGGCATGCCGTGCCTGATCTTCGCGACCCTGGTCAAGGTGGAAATGGACTGGAACGCGTTTCGGGACATGGCCGGGGCGTCGGCCGTCACCTTCGTTGCTTTCGGCGCCGTTTCCTGGGCCGCGCTAAAGGTATGCGGACTGGAACAGCGGGCGTTCTGGCCGGGGCAGGTGTTCGCAAACTTCGGCAACTTGGGGTTGCCGCTTTGCCTGTTGGCGTTCGGCCAACAGGGGCTGGCGCTGGCCATCGTCTATTTCACCATCGGCGTGGTGCTTTTGTTCTCCGTCGGCTACGCCGTTGCTGCAGGCACGTCGTCGATTCAACAGCTGGTGCGAATGCCGCTGATTTATTTCGTGGCTGCGGCGATGGTGTTTGTTGTCACCGGAACCGAGCCACCCCAGTGGATTTATGCGACCACGAAACTGATCGGCGAGCTGACCATTCCCCTTATGCTGATCGCGCTCGGCGTGTCGGTGGCGAGCCTGGAGGTTAAAAGCATCTGGCGCAGTCTCGGGCTGTCGTTATTGCGGCTGGGAACCGGTTTCGCCGTCGGCGTCGTCACCGCCTTGGCCTTCGGCCTCGAGGGGCCGGCCCGCGGGGTGTTGATATTGGAATCGGCGATGCCGGTCGCCGTGTTCGCCTATCTTTTCGCCGCCCGCCATGATACCCAGCCCGGCGAAGTCGCCGGCACCGTGGTGGTGTCGACGGCGATCTCGTTCGCTACCCTGCCGGCGCTGTTGTGGTTCGTGCTTTAGGCCCGTTGAGGGCGATTATTCAGCGGCGTCGGCCTTCATTCCGGACCCCCTGAAATCGGCCAGAAGCTGTTCTTCGCAGTCCTTCGCCGCCCGGCGGTTGCGTTCCTTGACGTGGCCGAAGCCCCTGATCCGCATCGGCAGCTCGGCGATCTCTACCGCCAGCGCGTGATTATCGGCGTTCAGGCCGTCCACCAATTCCATGACCACCGCCTCGTATTCGCCGATCAGGCGCCGTTCCATCCGCCGTTCGGCGGTGATGCCGAAAATATCGAACGGTGTGCCCCGCAACCCCTTCAACCGTGCCAGGACCTTGAACGCGGTCATCACCCAGGACCCGAATTCTCTTTTCTTCAATTCGCCGGTATCCAGGTCGCGGGGGGAAACCAGCGGCGGCGCCAGGTGGAAGGCAAGCTTGAACCCGTCTCCGAACTGGCGGCGGAGCCCGGCGATGAATTCACCGTCCGTATAAAGCCTGGCGACCTCGTATTCGTCCTTGTAGGCGAGGAGCTTGAAATAGGCCCTGGCGACGGCGTCTGCGAGGCCGGTTTGGCCCTTGGCCTTATCCGCCTCGGCGACGCGGACCCGGTCGATCATGTCGGCGTAACGCCGGGCATAGGCCGAATCTTGGTATTTGGTCAGATCCTTGATGCGTTTGGTAGCGAAATCCAGGGTATCGGGCGTTTCCGGTTCGGGCTCGGCGGGCCCGGCGATGCGTTCAACCGCGTCCCGGTCATAGGCGGCCCGGCGGCCCCACAAGAATGCCTGGCGGTTGAAATCGACGGCGACGCCGTTGAGCTCCAACGCCCGATCGATGGCTTCCGCCGAAAGCGGCAACAGGCCTTTTTGATAGGCGAACCCGACCAGAAGCATGTTGGCGGCGATGGTGTCGCCCAACAACGACAACGCCAGCCCCGTGGCGTCGATGAATTCGAGCCCGCCCTTGCCGGTGGCCTCGGCCAGGGCGTCGCGGATGCCTTCGTCGGGGAAAGCAAGGTCGGGGTCGCGGGTGAAGTCGGCGGTCATGGTTCGGTGTGAATTGATCACCGCCGCGGTGGTGCCGGAATTAAGCTTTCCCAGCGTCTCGGCGCTGCCCGACGTCACCATGTCGCAGCCGATCAGGAGCCGGGCGCCGCCGGCGGCGATGCGCACGGCATGCAACTTGCCGGGGTCGTCGACGATGCGGATATGGGAATAAACGGCGCCGTTCTTTTGCGCCAACCCGGCGACGTCGAGCACCGAAACGCCCTTCGATTCAAGGTGCGCCGCCATCGACAACACGGCGCCGACGGTAACCACCCCGGTGCCGCCGATGCCGGTGACGACGATGCCGTAGAGTTCGTAGGTGGCCGGCAAATCGGGTTCCGGCAGTACCTCGAAGGGAATGTCGCCGATGGCGTCCGGTTTTTTCGGCTCCGCCCCCAGGACGGTGACGAAGGCCGGGCAAAACCCCTTCAGGCAGGAGAAATCCTTGTTGCAGGCCGATTGGTCGATGACCCGCTTGCGGCCCCATTCGGTTTCGACGGGGGTGATGGCGACGCAGTTCGACACCATGCCGCAATCGCCGCAGCCTTCGCAGACGGCCTGGTTGATGTAGGGGCGTGCCAAGGGGTCGGGGTAGGTTCCGCGCTTGCGCCGGCGGCGCTTTTCGATGGCGCAGGTCTGGTCGTACACCAGTACCGATACGCCTTTCAATCGGCGCAGGTCGCGTTGCAATTTGTCCAGGTCGTCGCGGTGGTGGAAGGTCGTGTCCTTGGCGAAGTCGGCGCCGATGGGGTATTTGTCCGGCTCGTCGGAAACGACGGCGATGCGCTCAACGCCTTCGGCGCGCACCTGCTGGGTGATTATCGGCACGTCCAGCGGCCCGTCCATGGGTTGGCCGCCGGTCATCGCCACGGCGTCGTTGTAAAGCACCTTGTAGGTGATGTTGACGTCGGCGGCGACGGCGGCGCGGATGGCCAGAATGCCGGAATGGAAATAGGTGCCGTCGCCGAGGTTGACGAAAACGTGGTCGGTATCGGTAAAGGGCGCCTGGCCGATCCAGTTGGCGCCCTCGCCGCCCATGTGGGTGAAGGTGGCGGTGTCGCGGTCCATCCAGATGGCCATGTAGTGGCAGCCGATACCGGCGACGCCGCGCGATCCTTTCGGCACCGCGGTCGAGATGTTGTGCGGGCAGCCGGAACAGAAATAGGGGATGCGTTCGACGCTGGTGGCGGCGTCAAGGGCGCGTTCCTTGTCGTCGAGGAATTTCAGCCGTTCCTCAATGTGACGCTTAACCGGGTCGCTGACAGAGAATTTGCCAATTCTGTCGGCGATCACGCGGGCGATCCGGGCCGGAGTCAATTCGCCGGCCGACGGCAGGATCCATTCGCCCTTCTCGTCGAATTTTCCGACCACCCGGGGGCGGACGTCGGCGCGCAAGTTATAGAGCTGCTCCTTGACCTGGTTTTCCATCACCGCGCGCTTTTCCTCGACCACCAGGATTTCCTCCAGGCCCTCGGCGAAATGACGGACGATTTCCTTCTCCAGGGGCCACGGCATGCCGACCTTGAGCAGCCGGAGCCCGATTTTGTGGCTGTGCTCGACCCCGATCCCTAAGTCTTCCAGGGCCTGCAACACATCCAGATAGGACTTGCCGGTGGCGATGATGCCGAACCGGGGGTTCTTGGAATCCATGGTGACCCGGTTGAGGCCGTTGGCGCGGGCGAAGGCGAGGGCGGCATAAATCTTGTAGCGTTGCAGGCGGTGCTCCTGGTCCAGCGGCGGGTCGGGCCAGCGGATATGAAGGCCGCCTTGCGGCATTTCGAAGTCATCCGGGGTTTTAATCCGCACCCGGTCCGGGTCGACGTCGACGGAGGCCGACGAATCGACGGTGTCGGTGATGCACTTCATCCCCACCCAGCAGCCCGAATAGCGCGACATGGCCCAGCCATAGAGCCCGAAATCCAGCACGTCCTGAACGTTGGCCGGGTTGAGGATGGGAATATGGACGTCCATCAGGGCGTGTTCGCTCTGGCTCGGCACGGTGGAGGATTTGCACGCCGGGTCGTCCCCGGCCAGGACCAGGACGCCGCCCAAAGGCGCGGTGCCGGCAAAGTTGGCGTGGCGGAAGACGTCGCCGGAACGGTCGACGCCGGGGCCCTTGCCGTACCAAATGCCGAACACCCCGTCATAGCGCGCGCCCTCGAACAGGCCCAACTGCTGGCTGCCCCATAGCGCCGTCGCCGCCAGGTCCTCGTTGACGCCGGGATGGAACTTGACGTGATGGTCCCTGAGGAACCCTTCGGCGCGGCCGAATTCCCGGTCGATGCCGCCCAAGGGCGAACCCCGGTATCCGGTGACGTAGCCGGCGGTGTTCAGCCCCGCCGCCATGTCGCGGCGGCGCTGCATCAGCACCAGGCGCACCAGGGCCTGGGTGCCGGTCAGGAAGACACGGCCCGTATCCAAGATATATTTGTCGTCCAGCGTGACCTGGGTCAGTGGCATCGGCCGAATCCCCTGGATTTTGCTCGGCGTTTCGTCCATTCGTTGTCGGTATAAACGTAATGCCATGCCCGGCCGCTTACAATCACCGGGCAAGCTTTTCGAGCCTCCCCTTGACCGAAAACCGTACTATGGGATGATTTTTCCCGCCCCAGCGGGTATACGGGGGCGGCTTAACGGAGTCCCGGATTTCTTCACATGACGGTTTTGATTACCGGCGCCGCCGGCTTCATCGGTTTTCACACTTCGCTTGCCTTGCTGGACAGGGGCGACGAAGTCGTCGGCATCGACAACGTCAACGACTACTACGACGTCCCATTGAAGGAAGCGCGGCTGAAGGCATTGAGCGAACGCGACGGCTTCATCTTCGAACGCCTCGACATCGCCGACAGGGAGGCCATGGCCGGCCTGATCGCCAGGCATGGCGGCATCATCCGGGTCGTTCAACTGGCGGCCCAGGCCGGAGTCCGATATTCCCTAATCGATCCTTATGCTTACACCCGCGCCAACGTCGAAGGGCAGTTGGTGGTCCTCGAAGCCTGCCGGAAGCTGGAAAAGCTTGATCACTTCGTCTTCGCATCCTCCAGCTCGGTTTACGGGGGCAACACCAAACTGCCTTTTTCCGTCAACGATCCGGTCAATACCCCGCTGTCTCTTTACGCCGCCACCAAACGGTCCATGGAGCTTATGTCGCACAGCTATGCCCACGTTTACCGGATGCCGCTGACGGGGCTGAGATTCTTCACCGTTTACGGCCCTTGGGGACGGCCCGACATGGCGGCCTTCATCTTCATCCGCAAGATCCTGGCCGGCCAACCGATCCCGGTGTTCAACAACGGCGACATGCGCCGCGATTTCACCTACATCGACGATATCGTATCCGGCGTCTTGGCATGCCTGGACAAGCCACCGACGGTGACGGAGGGCGAGCCGCCTTGCCGGCTCTACAACATCGGCAACAATACCTCGGAGCCATTGATGCGGTTCATTTCCATCCTCGAGGACACGCTCGGCAAAAAGGCCGAGATCGATTTCCAGCCCATGCAAACCGGGGACGTGCCCGAAACCTATGCCGACATCACCGAAACGGAACGGGACTTCGGCTTCAAGCCCATAACCTCTATCGACGAAGGCCTGCCCCGGCTGGTCGAATGGTATCGGGACTTTTACCGGGTTTAGGATCAACCAAAGCCTGTCCCTTTTCCGAGGCGCATATGCTCCGTCATTTAGCGTTGATGTTTCTGTTGGCCCTGATTTGGAGCTCATCCTTCATGGCCATCAAAGTCGGCGTGGAAACGATCCCGCCGCTGACGCTCGCCGCCGTGCGGGTGATCCTCGCCGCCGTGATTCTTTACGGCGCCACGCTCCTGCGGGGCGAACGCTTGGCCGGCGGGTTGCGGTTCTGGACGTTTTGTTTCCTGCTCGGCGTTATCGGCAACGGCCTGCCGTTTACCCTGATTGGCTGGGGTGAGCAACGGATATCAAGCGGCTTGGCGGCGATC
>Ga0208113_1000355_pt1 | contig 23461 bp, 10 predicted proteins | sample Knorr_S7_td_NADW_FD_185598 | JGI IMG/M metagenome (GOLD analysis project Ga0208113, IMG submission 185598) | Marine microbial communities from Southern Atlantic Ocean transect - Knorr_S7_td_NADW_ad_2505m_LV_A (SPAdes) (version 2) | ecosystem: Environmental > Aquatic > Marine > Oceanic | place...
AGCCACGGCACGGCAGGATAGGTGCCATTCCAAAGGAGTCGGGCCAGCCACTCCGAGGTGCCTTGCGAGTCGACACGCTCCCACCATGACCAGTCGGGTCCGACCGCGTCCCCGATTGCCAGCGGGGCCGCCACCATCAGCAGCATCAGCACCCCTCGCCCACGCATGGATAGCCGGATCAGGACCGGCGCGAGCAGGGCGGCGATTGCGAGCAGCGTCAGAACGCCGGGCGTGTGCCACTCGAAGCGGCCCCCTCGGTCTGCGTTCAGCAGCAGGTTGACCAGCAGTTGGCACAGGCTCAGCAGGAGCACCCGTGGCAGCAGCCAACTGAGCCACCGCCCCGCGTCATGTTCGGGGTCCGCCGCCCTGCGGGTAGCGCTCATGTGGATCCCCCACCCTGAGATGGCGACGAACATCGGTGCGGCCATGCCGCCGAAGGCGGCGGCGACGAAGGCCGCGGGGTGGCCTACTGTGACTCCCTCGGGAGGTATGATCGCGGCGGTGTGAACCTCGACCATGCACAGCACGGCTATCGCCCGCATGCGGTCGATGTGACTCAGCCTCATTCGATCGCCTCCGTGATTCGCGATACCGCCCCCACTTCTTCATCGGATAGGGTGATTGCGCCCAAGAGCCCCTCCAGCCTCGCTCGGGGAATCTCGTCGCGGTGATACAGGACGACCCACGGCTCGCCCTCCTCCAGACGATCTCCAACTTGGACCTCGAGGATAGCACCGACCGCGCGGTCTATCTCATCGTCCAGTTGCTCGCGCCCGGCTCCCATCTCGAGGCAGACCTCGGCTAAAGCCATCGCATCGATGTCTTCGACCCAACCGTTCGCGCTTGCACACAGCTCGGTGGTCAGCAGCCCAGGATCCATCAGCCCCAGTCCTCTCATCAGCGAGGCATCGCTGTCAAAAATCGAAGTCTCGCCCCCTTGCGCCTCGACCATCTCGCAAAAACGCTCGAAGGCTGAACCGTCTTGCAGGCTGTCGTGGATCATCAGTGCTCCTGTCTGCATGTCCTCTGCCAGCCCTGTGGCCTCTAGCAACAGCCCACCTTGTACGCAAACCAGCTCCTCGAGGTCCTCCGGGCCGTTGCCGCACAGCGTCTCGACGCTCTCGAGGATCTCCAACGAGTTTCCTACTGCACAGCCCAGAGGCTGGTCCATCGTCGTGAGCACAGCCTTGGTGGCGATTCCCATGCCATTGGCAGCATCTACCATCGAGCGCGCTAGGCCGGTCGCGTCTGCGCGCTCGACCATGAATGCAGCCCTGCCGAACTTGACGTCGAGGACTAGGGCCGACAGGCCCTCAGCAGCCTTCTTCGAGACGATAGAGGAGGTGATCAGTGGGACCGATGCGACAGTCCCAGTGACATCCCTGAGGGCATACATCCTGCGATCGGCAGGGACCAGAGCGTCTGTCTGTCCGACCATCGCGACCCCTATGCGCTCGACCTGCTGACGTATCTCATCGGCCGTGCGCTCGACGCTCAGCCCCGGAATACTCTCCAACTTATCCAGAGTCCCTCCCGTGTGACCAAGTCCGCGCCCTGATATCATCGGGACCTTCAGGCCACATGCAGCTAGAGCGGGAGCGAGAACGATCGAGGTCTTATCGCCGACACCACCGGTAGAGTGCTTGTCGACAACCAGATTCGCAATCTCAGACCCCCACTCGAGTACTTCGCCTGAGTCCCTCATAGCCTCGGTGAGTGCGATGGTGTCGGCCTCTGAGAGTCCGCCCTCGAAGACGCCATGCAACCAGTCGATAACTTCGTCATCGGAGAGGGAGCCGTTCGCGACCCCGCTAACGAGGTCGCGGATCGCCTCGGACATCACTCCTCCTCTCCGAGCTCGACTCGTACCTCTTCCATCGTGCGCCCCTGGTCCAGCATCCACTGGACCTCGTCGCGCGTGGCCGACTTGAAGCCGAACCCATCGAGCCTGATGGCGCCGTGTGAACCGTCGTCGCGCCCCTCCGTGCGCGCGCGGGCGTCTTCTGCCCCTTCGTCGAAGCTTGTCCCCTTGAGAATCGCCTTGGATTCGTCAGGATCCTCGAATCTGTACCCGGAGTCATCCACCAGCACCTCGTCGGTGCCTCTCCGCGGCTGTAGGAACATCGAGGCTCCTGCCAGAACCAGGGAGACTGTCGATATCACCATCACCCAGAACAGGAATTCCGCACCGGGTCTGGACAGCGGGTCCTCCCGGATATTCAGGAAACCCCCCTCGTCACCTTCGTCGCCCCCATCGTCGACGACACCGGTGCCATTGTCGACGACACCGGTGCCATTGTCAACCGGCTCGCAGCCGTACTGCTCGCCGTCTAACACGCCGTCCTCGTCTACATCACTGGAGATCATTGCAATCGATGGCGAGCGCATCACGCTCTGAGCGAAAATCACCTCCTCGCCGTCGAGGATGCAGTCGTCATCGGTGTCGTTGTCCATCGGGTCTCCTCCGAGTTGGAACTCCTGCAGGTTGTTGAGCCCGTCCTCATCAGGGTCCAGCGACTGCTCGCTGAGCGCTGTTCCGAGCACGGCTGCGGAGTGCCGGTTCAGGCCGTACTGCTCCTCCCACTGGTCTGGCATCAGATCGCCGTCCGAGTCGGTGGTCGGATCGAGTCTGTTCCAGTCCTCCTCGAACGAGGCGAGGTAGTCGGAGGCCAGCGCCTCGTGGTGGAAGAGCACGCCCATCTCGCGGTTACGCAAAGCGGCGCTCGAGCCCCAGTTCATGCTGCCGACGAGGACGCTCTCGCCGTCGATTATGGCGCCCTTGTTGTGGAGTTTCACGATGCTGTCGGAATATGCCATCAGTCGCGCAGTCGCATCCAGTCCCTCGGTGGCGTTCCAGTCGGTGTTGAACATGTGGATGGTGTCGCGAATCTCTTCGTCCCACTCGGCGTAGTAGCCGTTCAGCATCAGTCGGACGCTGACGCCGCGCTGCGCCGCTTCGTGCAGCGCAGCGATGATAGGGTTGTCTCCGAAGCCCCAGTACCAGTCGAGGTCGAGGTACTGCACCGAGAGCTCGATGGAGGCCTCGGCAGAGTCAATCATTGCGACAATACCATCGACGCAGTCATCGGGGCAGGTCATCAGTTGGGCGTCGAACGGCCCCTGGTGAGCCGGAGTGGCAGTCGTGCTGCCGTCGTGCACCGGCTCGTACAAGACCCAGTCGAAGGTAGGCGCGTGCTGCGCGCCGTGAGGCTCGATGTGGAGGTGGTTGGTGTTCTCGTCCCAAGCCATTCGAGAAAGTACTAGCTGGGCTGCTGTCTCGGAGTTCAGTATCGCCGACCACTCGCGGTTGCCGATCCCGTCGGGAGGCACGCTGGTGTCCTTCCAGTTGCCGGATGAGATCCAGACGCTCTCGCCGTCTCTGACCGCCACTTTGCTGTGAATGTACGCGTAGGGTGAACTGATTAGCGTGGGATCCTCCATCCAGAGCACCGTCGCCCCGGCGTCGTTGAGGCTCTGGGCGTGGCCTCTCTGGTTGTTCACGGTGCTGCTGCCGTCCAGGATACCCTCCTCCAGCAGCAGAGTCACACTCACGCCCCTGTCTATTGCGTCCAGCAGGGCGTGAGTGAGGTCCGGGCTCATGAACTGGTAGACGTGCAGGTGAATCGAATCCTCGGCGGAGCCGATCCACTGTATCAGGTCGTTGAAGGCAGTATCGGGGCCGATGGATGCTGAGGCGGTCGAATCGGCTTCTGTCGTGAAGTGCCCGCCGTCGCAGAAGGTCGAGGCCCCGATTCGAATCCACCTCTCCTCCCAGTCAGCTCCCGAGTCGGTGTCTGGGTAGTCCCCGCATCCAGACCCGCGCATCAGGATCAGTCCGGGGGAGCCGTCCCCCGGTACCGATATCGCAGCCCCGGTCCAGCCGTCGATCTCAGCGATGCCACCACCGAAGGCGATCGCATCTACCACTGTCCCGTCGGGCGCCTTGAGCTGCAGCGCGCTGCCAGAGTCGACAAGCCACGGCATATTGGTCAGCGCGACGTTGCCGTCCAGCGCCACTATGCCACCGTCGGCGAGCAGGTTAGGGGGGTTCTCGGTCAGTACCACCGATGCACCGGCATCGATGGTCAGGTCATTGACAGTTGATATCCAAGGCTCAGTCGAGCGGATTCGCTCTATGGTCCAGCCGGCAATGCTGACCGGCGAGTTGCCTATATTGGTGATTTCAAGCCAGTCGTTGTCTCTGTCCGGGACCTCAGCTGGCATGATTCGAGTGAACTTCAGTGTGTATTCTCCGCCCCACTCAACGGGCTCTACAGGGGGCTTCCACAGCCAGACCATGTTGTTCTGGTGCTTGCCGGTATCTTCTCCGACGAGAACCCGCCCGTCGTCGAGCACGGCGAGGTTGTCCGGCCCGGCGAGGTTGTTCGCATCGCACTGGTCGGGCGAGCTGCCGCTCGAGTACGGCCCTCCTACTATGGCGGGCTCGATTCTGCTGATGCCCCAACCTGACTCGACCGGCATCCTGTAGACGATGCCGCAACGGTTCTCTGAGACGTCAATGTCACCCTGTCCGTCACTCATGTCGTAGCGGACGTCCGACATAGCGAGGTAGAGGTAGCCGGGAGCATCCGGATTGAAGACGACCCCCTCCATCTTGTTCCACTCGTCACTGGCTCCGATGGCTCCGGCGGCCTTGCGTGACTCGAGGAAGGCGACCCTGTCGTCGGCTGCCGACTCGATGGTCCCATCGCCATCGAGGTCATCGTTCAAGCGCCCCTCGGCCCAATCGTTGATCTCGGATTCGGTGATGTACGAGTTCTGGCCATTGGCGTAGTCAGAGACGGTTATCCCGTCGTACTGGTCCACCCAATCCCTGATCTCGGAATTACTGGAGGAGGCCATTTCGAGCCACTCCACATCGAATCCGGTGGTGGCTGAGTCGCTGCTGTCATCCTGTGTGACTTTGGCGGCGTACAGCGTACCTGCACTGAGGTCTCCGGCTGTGTCTGCGACGAACTTGAACAGCACCGTGTCATAACCGTCATCGGAGAGGTAGACTGTCCTATCGTCGGGCATGACCTGCGCGTTCTCGTGCGAGAAGCGACCCATGGCCATATGCTTGACAAGGTCGCCCGAGGCCGTGGCTGGATTCTTGATCTCGACGATGTAGCCGTAGTCGTAGGGGTTGGGGTAGTAACCGAGGTAATCTTCCAATTCCACCTGATCCGAGTGGTAACTGTAAGTCGGGTCGTTCCAGTTCTCGGTGTCGTCGAAGTAAAGCTCCTCGGAGGCCAGCGGCGTGCCCCACGGGCTCATGGTCCCGAAGCACAGCACCCAGCCGCCGCCAATTGCGCTGAGGTCACGCATCATCCCGCCGAGGACGTCCCAGCTGTTCGCCGCGCTGTTCCACTCAATCAGGATCTGGCTGATTCCGGCGGGCCGGTCCTCCCATGTGGTGTACAGGTAACCCCTGGTCCCCTGGGGGTTGAGCGGTACGAAGGCGTTGAAGTCCGGCTTCTCGCTCACGAACAGCAGGTCCCCGTCATCGGCAGCGTAGACTCCTCCCGCGACGCCGCCCTCGGACAGAGCATCGCCGTTCTGGAACAGGTGCTGGTACTGGCCGTAGGAGAGCCTGATACTCGTCTTCTCCGCGAGGTCGGCCGGTAGAGCCAATTCGGGGACGCTGTCAGGAAGGTTGTTCCAGTCAACGCCCTTGACAACGCCTACAGTGGCGTCCATGTAGTTGTCATCGGGGTGCATGGCGTTGACGAAGAAGTTGCCATTCGCATCTACGTACATGCCGGTGACCTCGGCATCATATGGCATCGTCATGATTCGAGTCAGTGAGGGAGGAGTCGAGTCATCATCTCCGCCACCACCACCGGTAGCTTCGGAGTTCTCCGCTCCGGGGGTGTTCTCCTCCGAGTCGATCCAGTCTGCTGTCGCATCGGACGGATTCGGTATCTTCGAGACTCCGTTGGAAGCCTCTCCGGAGGTCACAGTATGAACAGTCACCCCTCCTGAGTCCTTGAGATCGAGAGTCTCTCCGGCGTTGTTCAGGCGCAGGGTGCCGACCTCGTTCTCGGCGATCACAGCGTAGGCCCCAGCGGCAAGGACGTAGGGAGTGGCGAGCTGGTCGAAGCCGACCCAGGTGCCGGCATCGAGCGGGTGTATCCAACCGCCGACATCTTCGAGGGTCCAGTTCTCCAGACTGAGTCCGACCGAGCCGGAGTTGTACAACTCGACCCACTCGCCGTTCGGGAACAATCCTTGGTCGGAGCCGTCAGCGTTAGGCATCATCTCGTTGATGCAGATGCCCGAGCAGGTCGTGGAGCGGCTGGAGGCGCTTCTGGAAGGGGTGGTTTCGCTCAGCCCACCAATCAGGATCGGCGACAGCGACATCAGCACCAGGATGGCCAGTGAGAGGGTCGCTGCACTACGTCTGGAGCGACCACTCATCGTGCGCTGCTGCCCACCGACATGGGTTCAACCCTTCGTGCATGCGGGCCCGCAGCCGGCAAAGCCGGCTGATCGCGGGAACTGAGACACAGCGTCGCTACTCTTCCTTCCTAGAGGCCATCCCCATCCCGCCGTAGGAGAGCAGGCCGATGCCGGCGACGTAGAGGAGCGCAGCGATGTAAGGGAATGGCATCAAGGCCTCGAGCTCGCAGTCGCCCCTGCCACCGAAGTCGGTCCACCATGTAGTGCTCATGTGATCGATCACCGTGCACTTGAACGAGGCAGCATCCTCATCACCAATCTCGCTGAAGGTGTGAATCTCGAAAACTGCTTGTACATAGGACGCGTCGGGATCACCGTCGCCGTCAGCGTCGCTGAAGTCCGGGTTCATTGCACCAGACCACCTTAGGTCGAGGTAGAACCTAGCCATCACCTTGCCGTACATGGCTACGTTCGTCACCGGCTCGACCTTGATGTCGACAGATGCTCCGAAGTAGATGGGCAGAGCACCTGGCAGGACGTCCACGAAGGACCCTGAGCCAACCAACTTGGCCTGTATCTGGTTCTCGGCGGGATTCAGGTCTATCCTGTGCTCCACCATCTCGATTCCCTTGTAAGTCACGGTCTCGCCCACTTCGGTCTGAGCTATTGAGTATCCAACTAGGTTGACGCTGAACGACTCGTCGGCATCGGCGATGCCGCCTATCGTACCAGCAGTTATCGTGTTCGCGTTGCCGACGTGGTCCGACAGGAGGCCGTATGTCGCCGCCTCCATGTGAGGAGCCCTCCAAGGCAGGTGCTCCGTCATTCCGTAGGTCTCGTTGGCCTCGCACTCGACTCCGTACTCGGCATTGCCGTCGGCGTCGAGTTTGAAGTCGCACAACCCGTCCCCGTCGGAGTTGATGTACCCCTCCATGACGGCATGCTCGGCTGTACTCAGATCGTCAACGCTGGTCGGGATCTTCATCTGGTAGACCGAGAAGTCCCCCGTGCTCTTGCCTCCAGATCCGTAGTACGTCTCGTTGGTCTCGAGCTTGACCCAGCTGTTCTCCTCCCCAAACAGCCCTACCAATACCGAGTCGCTCCACCCGTAGAGCCAGTTGTTGATTGACTGGGTGGTCCATGCCGAGGCACCGTACTGGAAGGCCAGCAGCGCCCCTATCACCTGCTCGAACATGAAGTCCTTGATCCAGCCCCTCAGAGCCGCGGCATCGCTTTCCGAGATTCCGTAGAGTCCCGCGACGTATGCATCATCCCAAGTGTGTACGGTGCCCCCCATAACGGCCCCCTCCGATCCTGTTGGAAGAGAGACTCCCGAGAGCTCCCCGTAGATGAACTCAATCGCGAAGTCGCCGGTCAGTGCGTATTCCGAATCGTACAGGATCTCCCGTACTTTCTCAGCGCTGAGGTCCACAGTCCCTTCGTATTCCCCTCTGTTAAGGCCGATTGAGATGTAACCTCCTGCTACGGGCTCCTCGGAACCGAAAGATAGTTGCCACCAGCTGTCGGCGTTGTTGGTCCCGGAGCCTCCTACGAGGATCATCGGGAAATCGGCAGGTGTACCGAGCATGCCGATCCATGCCCCGCCCCAGTCAGCGAGACCGAGGAGTTGAGTCAGCCCGATGCTGTACGTCAACATCGTCTCGAAAGCATTTCCCTGGGCGCCTAGAAGGAAAAGGGCCACGCCGAAGAGTGGGATTCCTCCGAAGTCGCTCTCCATGAGCATCCCGTTGTTGGGGACGGACCCCTCAGTGCCGAACAGCACGTTGTTCAGGGCGACGGGGTTCGCGATGTCGACCCCAGTGACCTCGTCGACGCGCTCTCGCCAATCCTCAATCGAGTCGATGTCTTTCCCTCCGCCCATCGCGACGAAGTTGGTGCCGGCCATGGCGTAGACGGCCCAGTCGATCGCAGCCATTTCCTCAGCACTCGCGTCCGAGTATCCGTACAGGGCCGCTCGTACCGGCGTCGTGGCCTCGTTCGGTTCGCCCATCCCTGCCGCCAGCATATGGCCGATACCGTGGTCTGGATGGAGTGATGTACTGCCATCCCTGCAGGCGGAGTCGCCTATCAGCGCTATGCAGGATCCCGTAGACGGGTCGACGGCGCTGTACAGTATGCCGTCCGCGTAACTGGCGAAGTCAGGGTTGGCGTCACTCGCACCGCTCTGGGCGAGCCAGCCGTCGTAGGCCCCCCTGAGCACGGCCGCCGGGGCCATCGCTTCAGCAGTGGGCATGCCGATGCCCGTCGAGTTGATCTGCGCAGCGGCGCCTGCAACCAGCGTCTCTGCGTACTCGGCGGCCCAGATGCTGGGCGCCCTGTTCTGCAGGTCGTTGATCTGCATCTGCTGGGCGAAGCCGGCCTTGGCGAAGATCTCGCCATATTCTATCCCGGTAGCCAGTCCGGCCATCCTCTGCGTGTTCCAAAGGATGTTTGCATTTGTCAGCTCGTAATCTCCCGAGACCGATGCGTGCTCGCCGCCGTCGTCATCCGTCCATGTGCAGTTTTCGCACCATTCGAATGAGTCGTACTCGGAGTATGTGATCGTCCCATTGTCAGCATCGAAGTCTAGGATCTCCTTGGTCGTCGTCACGGTGTAGATGAACGGCCCCATCTTCTCAAACACGGCGATTTCATCATTGGCGCTAGCACCCGGATTCGTCAAGTTGTAGGCGAAGTACGATCTCTCGCTGGTCTGGACGAGCCACTCTTCGTCCTCCCAGTCGGAGGCATCGTCCCTTCCGTCGACAATCAGTCCCTCGACTCCGGCTTGGACGTTGCTTGCCACTACGCCGGTCAGGACGAACATGTTCAGGCTGACCAGTATTATTCCTGTGAGCATCATTGCTATCGATTTGTTGCGGTTCATGGTATGCACTCTCTACGCGCGCACACATGGGCGTGCGAGATAAGTGTTGCACTCCTATTCAAATCCAAAGAAACGTGTTACTGAGGCTCAAATGAAGCCGAATCCGTCGAATTCGCGCGCGAACGTGTACATCATTATCGGGACCAGGATAATCCCCATCGCGTGGCTGCGTCTGATCCCTATCCTAGGTGGCATCAGCCCCATCCCAGTGCCTATGATAAGAACCCCCAGCCCTATCCATCCGGTGGACAGCCAGACGAGTATCGCAATGAATCCGGTGACCACGAATACCAGGGTCCCAAGAGGGACGATTTCGTGCATCCTGAGCATCCCCTTGCCGACCTTGATCATCACCGGCACCGCGAACAGGCCCGAGGCGATCGTGATGCCGAGTAGGCGGATGAAGTCAGCGGGGGGCTCGACGGCGTTCCACCTGTCTATCGGGTACATCATGTTGAGAGCGAGCGCAGCGCCCGAGCGCGGTCTGCCGACCATGTACAGGAACCCAAGAACCATCACCGTGACAGCGGTGTTCACCGAAGACAGCACGGCAATCACCTCGAGGTCCTGCTGCTGGCTCTGTGCGCCGAGGTCGAGGTCGGGACTCACCCCTGCCTCGGAAAGCGCCTCGCTGAAGATCTCGCGCTCCTCGTCCGAGAGGTCGTCGAGGTCCCCTATGTCCAACGGAGATGCCTTCGGCACCTGACCCGGTTGGATTCCATGTTCGAAGTCAGCCGGGATGTAATCGGGATCGGTCAGTTGACCCCACAGATTGCGCATGCTCATCACCACCACGGTGGCTTGGGCGGCGGTCATTCCCGGCAGGATTGCCATTACAGAGGAGACTATCGCAGACAGGAATGTGGGTACGGCCAAGGGTCTCCACGGAGGCATCTCCCAGTTGGCCTCTTGCGGGGGGATCTCGGAAGTCGTGACGTAGATGTCAATCAGATTGGCTATTCCGAACAAGCCGGCCAGTCCTGGGAACAGCAAGGTGGCTGAAGGCATGCCGATGGGAGAGCGTCCGGGCAACTCGAACACCGCCCAGCCATAGAACCCCGTCAGCAGGAAGAAGAAGGTAGCCGCCAGCATGCCCGCGGTCCTCGAGCTTGAACCGAGCCTCAGATCGAGGTTCTCCCACCTGCGGTGGATGTTGAACTTGCCAACAGGTATGTTGAACTCGATCTTGCGGGGCAGGGGGACAACGAGCCTGCTGGTGAGCCTCTGAGCCCAGTCAGGCCATGCCAGACGGGTCGTCTCGGTCATGATGAGGAACATCGAGATTAGGAGCAGCAGCCAAGGCAGGACGTCCCGGCTGGATTCATAGAGCCCCAATCCCGGATTCTCCCCGAACAGCAGCCTCGCTACTATCAGCAGCGGTATGGACATCAGCATGCCCATTTGCGAGCCTCGCGCGGAGTACGCAACTCCTTGCGCGGCCTGCCCTGAGATCAACATCCTGTGTCCGGGCAGGAGAGCGAGCGCCATGTTGTCGTCTGGCGCGCCGATAAGCGCACTCGGGATGTAGTTCAGGAAGGTGTGGACGGTGCCACAGGCCACGATGATGCCGGCGATCGCGTCCAACGGGATTCCTACAGCAACCGCCACAGGTGAGAGACTCAGTGCAATCAGGGCCACGTTGTTGACGTGGAAACCGGGAATCAGCCCGGTCAGGCAACCCAGCATGATGCCGAACAGGTAGGAGCCAATCAGCCACCCGAAGTCGACAAGCATTGGGTCCAAAGGAATCACCTCATCGAATATCGATGCAGAATTGAGCGGAGTTGCCAACCGAGTCCTCAGTCATGGTGAGTCGGCCGGCCCAGTCTATGGGCTCGCCGATCTGCTCCTGTTGGCTGGCCTCGCTGCCGTCACCCAGAAGACAGACCTTCTCATTGGAGCCCGAGCGGGAAATCCACTGGTCACCGTTCTCGTCCATCACCGCTTCGCCGGTGATCTGCACGAGTTTGCCGATGTCCCATTTCCATGAGTTGTAGCCGTCGCCCCAGTTCAGCACCGAGGCGTCCGGGGCCTCGCCGAGCAGCCAGGATCGAGCCTCGAGGACGATCCTGCCCTCGCCTTCCGACCACAGTACTGTGGCGTTGAAACGAATCGCCTGATCGGCCTCAATCCACTCAGCGTGCTCTCCCACGAACTCTATCCTGAGTTTTGTCTCGCGATCGTAGTAGCCAGGGCCGTCGCCGACGTAGCCCTTGTCGTAGTCCGGCGAGATCGGATCGGTGATCCAGCCCTCGAACTGGTAACTGTTGCCGATGTATGCAAAGGGATCCTCGACGACTTCCTTCATCGTGGTGATGTCGTCGCCGAACTGCCCTGCAGGGTGCTGCAGAGCCTCGACGTATCCCCTGTCGAGGCAGACTTCGGCTTCGTCGGTCGACCATGCCAGTCTACCACCCCACTCCCCCGACTGCCCCGAGATGTTGTTCTCGAGGTCCTCGGGAGAGGGCAGCATGCAGAGTCTGTCCGTCGGGGCGTCACCGTGAATCCACCAATCGTCGCCATCATTCACCACGATGCCGTCGATGATGACCAGCTTGCCGACTTCGTAGGTCAGGGTGTACGGCTCCGTCTCCCAGTCGATGTATACGGTCTCTCCCTGCGAGAGCACCTCAATCTCGGTGGCCTGCACTAGGAGCCTCCACCGGTAGGATCGCTCGTCGAACTGCAGCCACCCATTGACGATGACGTGGCTGCCGGCCTCGACCCACTCCATTACGCGACCCTCGACCTGCATGTACAGCAGGTGGTCGGCGCCGCCGTAGACTTGATTGTCCATTACGTAAAGCGAGTGGTATGTCACGTCCGGGGCGAGCGACTCGCTGAGCCAGCCGTCGAGCGTGATAGACTGGTTAGCGAAGGCTTGGGGGTTCCGTCCGACCTCGACCAGTTTGGTCTCGGTGAACTCGATCACCCGATTCTTAGCCACTATGGCACCGTAACCGTTCGACTGAATCCATATCCTGCCGTTCCACTCGGACACCTCTCCTTCGACTGTGACCACCGTGCCGATCGGGGGGACATCGTTGTTCCAGTCGACATTCCAACGCACCTTCGCGACTGAATGCCCGTCGATCTCCTGCACCTGCAGGTCTATCCTGTCGGCACCCTCCCCGTACGGATCGCGGATGTAGCTGGTGAGCACACCCTCAATCTTCACCGTCTCTCGAGGGTAGTTCCGTATCTCGTCAATCTCTATCATGTCTGGTTCCCTTATCACAGCGTAGAAGTTCATCGCCGAGACAAGGAGAAGCGATGTGAAGAACATCACCCAAAGCTTTGCCATGGCCCCCACGTGCGGCCTCCGTGCTTCAAGGTTGAGAGCGCGGCCTTTCACAGAATGCAATGAGAGCCGAAGAGAAGGTTCATTTCGCAAAGCACTGCGAGAGAGTGCAGGGACCCGTAGCTCAGTTGGTTAGAGCGCTCGGCTCATAACCGAGTGGTCATCGGTTCAAATCCGGTCGGGTCCACCTCCTCCTCTCCTCAGACAGCGTTTCAATCGACGTTTTTCGCGTACGCAACGTGCGAAGCCTCAAATACAGTCCGAGGGGGCCAAATTGCTATGGCTAAGGCACACTCGGTCAGACCGGCCCTGATGATCCTGGCAGTATATTTTCTGAGCGCATGGGTAGGAGCCGCGGCTGTTCAGGCCCAAGGGCCTGTCCCCGACATCACTCTGAGTTGCCAACAGCCTCAGCCAATCGAAGTCTATCCGGGTGCCACTAGAATCACCATCATCGACTGCTCTCTGGAGAACCCGACCATCCACCAGGAGAAAGTCAACGTACAGATTCAGTCCGGCGCGCTCGCCGCAGCCGGCCCAGCCTCGATGACTGTCGGCGCCCAGTCCGAAGTCTCCTTCCAGGTCGTCGCTAGGGCCGAACTCAGGATGCCTGAGGGATCCCAGATCATCAGCATCACCGCCGAGGTCGTCCAGGCCGACGGAATCACTTGGGTCGGAACCCCGACCACATACAAGGTGCTGGCAGTCATCAGGCAGTTCAGCCGACTCCGAGTCGCCTCCGAGGTAGCCTTCCTCCAGCTCAGGCCCAAGGTCGATTACATGCTGGTCTTCGACGTCTACAACGACGGCAACGCGATGGACAGGTTCAACGTCGGAGTGGACAACTACGATGATTTGAACGACGAGGGCTTCCAACTCAGCATACCATTAGTCTCGGTTGAGATCGAATCGATGTCTCCAGCGGAGAAGATCAGGGTGCAGATGAGGACCCCGAAGAACCAGGGTTGGACGGACAAGTACTTCTCGTTGATGTTCAAAGCCACGTCGGAGTATTCCGTGAGAACCGAAGGCATACCTAATTATCAGATTCAGACCATGACGATATACATCAGAGGCGTGTACTTGCCGGGCTTCGAGCTTATGAGCACCATGATGATCACGACTCTGGCCGCTGCTGCAATCGCCGGCAGGCATCGGGACGACGACGACGACTCAGACGAGCCCAGAGTCCTTGATGCCCGCCTGTTCTAACCCGGAAAGGCAACCTCCCTCACCCGCCGTCAACGGGTTGATAACCCACAGGTGTGACGTGGATACCGTCTATGGGGCGCTTTGAATGAGTAACGGCGGTCTGCTGCAGAAGGCTATGGACCAGCAACCAGATGGAGAGGGGGAAGTTACCGGCACCGTGGTCGTTGCCGATGTAGCCAACTCCGGCGGCTCCGGATTCATGTCGGCTCCTATGAAGCAGGGCGCAGGGCTGGCACTAGTCGCGCTGGTTCTCTCGTGGCTTCTGGCGAATCCCACGACACAGAGCGAGTATGCATTCGCTGGTTTGGTCCCAATCCTCATTTTCGCCGGGTCATTCTACTTGGTGTGGAATGCTATGGGAAGGAAGCAGACGGCTGTCATCGCTGTGGTTTACATCCTCCTCGCCGCATCGCCCTATGCAGCAATGAGCCTGTCTTCGGGCGAGATCACCATCACTGATGCTGACCCGTCAGACGACTCGACCAAGATCGCCTTGAAGATCAGGGAGTCCGGTGCCATTTTCGGCTCCTCGGTGGACTCCGCTGATGTCACCGTCACCTACGAAGGCTCGACCGTCTGGGAGTCCACCATCTCCTTCGCGATAGACCGGGAGGACGGATACGGCGAATACGGCCTAATCTCCCTCACGGTCTCTGAGTGGTATCAGGGCAACGCAGCGGATGACGCGCCCTACATTGTCACAGTGAACGTCGACAGCTCCTCCGATTCCATGGAACTGCAGTCGAACCACCTGCAGAGGACCGTCGACGATGTCAAGAGCGCCACGGCGGGAGCGATGGGAACCGGCGGGGACTGTGACAGCTCGAAGGAAACCTGTGTGGTCGGAGTGGCTCTGAAATCATGGTCCGGGCTGGACGCGATGGGTGACAATCCCCCCGGAGGCCTCCCGCATGCGGACTACACCGTTCAGGGTACTATGTTCTACGGATCCACAGTGGCAATAAGCTACCCCACAGTGACTGTGGTCAATGGGGTAGCAGAGTGGGACTCGAACAACGGTGAGTACGGAGGCGGCAGCGTCTTCGTGGGTGACGAGGGTTCCGAGTTGCCGATGCCCGGTTCGGTTGACTCGTTCGAACTCAACTCCAAGTACATCCCCATTGAGGATTGGGGCGTCAGTGACTACGGCTGCTACCACTTCACTGTGGAGGTCACCCAGTCGTCGCCTTGGTCAGACGGCTCCACCGTTTCCCACACCTCCCACTACGAATTCACGGAAGAGGGGGAGGACTTCGACACGGGTGAACCAACTGACGAGGCGTGGACCTCGACAACGAACTGCGACTAGTCTTCCTAATCGTCTTCGTCCTGTGAGTAACTGAGTATTTCTTCCTCGGTCTCGACGATGGCATCTGAAGCACGCCTCAGCATGGTCGTTACCGCGATGCCCACCGCAACTATGATCGCAGCGAGGAGAGGCAGGACAGGTAACGAGTCCTCCTCTACCGGCTCAGTCCAGGTCATCATTCCGGTGGTCGTCGATCCACCTCCGAACGAGTCCTCGTCAACCAGCTGAAGAGGGGTGAGGATACGGCAGGCGAGTGAGGCTTGCCCTGCCACGGAACTGCGCCAGCCGAATTGGACTTCCACCGACTCTCCTGCGTCTATTCGAGCCTCCTGATAACCGCCGATGTCTGCTGCTGCCACCGTCTCGGTGACGTTCCCATCTTCGTCGATGGATGCCACGGTGGCATCGCAAGTGAAGTACAGCAGAGCCGAGGCAGTGCCCCTGTTCGCGATGCGAGCGAGGACGGGCATCGACTGTGAAGTGGACCTGGCGTTCTCATCTCCCACTATTTCCAAGGATTCCCACTCGATGTTCGGAGTCCCGGAATTGAGTTGTATGCTCTGATCCCAAGTCAGGGGCATGGGTCCACCGCCGTAGTTCCCGATCCCCGACGACTCCGGGTTCCAGGAGGTTACGTAGGTGATCACATCGATTGTGGCTGCTTCGGTCCAGACGGTGCCATCCGAGTAGCCTATCTCGACTACCCTCTCCCGCCCGCCGTCGACCAGAGCAGTGCCGTTCTCGTCGCTGAATATCTCCTGAATCGCCTCGCTCGGACCGATTCCGCTGACGCTCAGGATGACGTACTTCGCATCGAGTTGTATCGACTGCCCGGATACTCTCCGCTCCCATCTGTCGATTAATCCACCTGATCCGGACACGTCATCACCCCAGTAGATGGTGGAGCCGGGACCCCCTCTGACATCGTGGTCATCGAGGCTGCCGCTGAATGCCGTGACTCCCCGCAGGTCGATTGTCGCATCGCTTCCAAGCAGCACGGGCCCTAGTCGGTCGAAACTCGAGTCGTCGGCGCTCATCGAGCCGCCGATGGTCATCTGCCCCCCTGAGACCGTGGAGTCCACTGAGCTCAGAGTGCCATCGACCTGTATCGAAAACCCAAGGTCACCAGCGGTCTTCATGTTCACCGATTCAAGGTCAGTGCCCAGGATGGTAGTGCTCCCTCCGTTCTCGACCTCTATTGTGATCGAGGCTACTGTGACCGAAGTCGACGAGAATCCGGTGAGTCCTATCCAGACGTCCCCGGCTTCGGCTTCGAAGGAGAAGGTGTGGGATGAGCCGTTTAGGTTGATTACTTTGCCGTCAATGTGGGCGCCGTCTCCGAAGTAACTGTCGTCGTTCATCGCCATCATAGTGACCTCGAATGCCCCCTCTATGCCTTCTCCCGGGACCATGAACTTGGAGCGGTTCGACTCGTCCCAGTATCCCATGCTGGCGATTGCTGTCGGTGGGTTGTCTGCGAGAAGCCCTGCATGATTCAGTGTGAGTGCGCCCCCCTCCTCGACGATGATACTGGACCCATCGGACACGGTGGCATCGGCGCCATTCACGGTCAGGTGGCCGCCGCTGACAATTCTGACCGTGCCTTCGACCGTCTGGTCGTCAGCCCAAGTCACATTCGCCCCAATCACAGTCTCTGCCCCGTCTGCCGAGGCAGCAGGGAGGTAACACAGCATAGTTGCAGAAACCATCAGGAGTACTTGCAGCACGGCCACGCGTCGCATGATGCGAACAATTCACATGGTCATGAATAGTTTTGCCCGCCATTAGTCGGATAGGGTTCATTCGTTGTCTACGTTTGGCGGGCCCGTGGACGTGTTGCCGCCCTTCCCCGCGCCCGACCCCGCGGCTTTCGCGCTGAACATCCTCTCCGTGCTGATGATGTACGGGCCGTTCTACCTCGCTAACACCGGTGCGATGCTGTTCGGCAAGTGGATTCCCGACAGGCTGGGATTCAGCAGTGTCGTCATCGACGGAGGCAGGAATTGGAAGGACGGATTTCGCCTCCTCGGAGACGGCAAGACATGGAACGGTCTCTTGGGCGGTGCTGTCTTCAGCGGCCTGCTGACCATGCTCACGCATCATCTGTGGTCCGAGAGGCTGCTCCCGGACGCGCGCCCGTTCGTCGACCCCACCTTGCTCATCGAGCCCGACGACTGGTTCTGGGTGGGAGGTGAGTGGGGGACGGCTTTCGCCATGGGCTTCACACTGGGGCTAGCTTGCATGCTCGGTGACACGGCAGGCTCGTTCATTAAGCGCCGTCAGGGCCTGAAGCGAGAGGGCGATGAGAGCTCACAGGCCGCCCTGCTAGACAGCGCGCCGTTCGCCATCGCAATCTTCGCCGTCGCCTTCGCGCTGTTCGACGGGCAGATCATCACCCATGAACAGCTGCATGGGGAAATTGTCGCCCTGCTGGTGCTGACTCCCGTAATCCACAGGCTGTCCAACCGGCTCGGATACAGGCTCGGACTCAAGAGCGTGCCCTATTGAGTCTGAGTCAGCGGCTCGGAATCCATTATCGTCCAGCCCACCCGCGCAGGGTCATGACAGGGATGACCGTGCTGGTTGTCGGCGGCGGCGGGCGAGAGCACGCGCTGGGAATCGGCTTGGCTGCCAGCGACTCGGTCGCATCCGTGCATACGGCTCCCGGCAATGCGGGAACTGCGATGATTGGTACCAATCACGCCATTTCAGCCAGTGACATCGAGGGGCTCATCTCACTTGCCGAGGAACTGGATGCGGGGCTGGTTGTAGTGGGCCCCGAGGCTCCACTAGTCGATGGCTTGGCTGACTCGCTACGGGCCAAGGGCATACCCTGTTTCGGGCCTCATTCGGAGGGTGCGCGACTCGAGGGATCGAAACTCCACGCTAAGCGTCTGATGCAGTCGCTGGGCGTGCCTACCGGTGGCTGCATCGTCGTCGAGTCGGCTGACGAGATCGACACGGCACTCGACTCGTTCGAGCCTCCTTGGGTGGTCAAGCGCGACGTGCTCGCTGCCGGCAAGGGGGTCACAGTGACCTCCGAGAGGCAGCAGGCAGCAGAGGCGCTGTCTTTCGGACTGGAGTCCGATGGGTTCGTTCTGCTCGAGGAGCACCTCTCCGGCGAGGAGGCATCGGTGCTCGTGATGATGGACGAGTCCGGATACGTCTGCCTGCCGCCGAGCCAGGACCACAAGAGGGTCGGCGAGGGAGACACTGGCTCGAACACCGGTGGCATGGGTGCCTATGCTCCCGCACCCGTCGCGACCCCTGCGGTATTGCAGAGGGTGGTCGACGAGGTCGTCGTCCCGATGCACCACCACTTGAGGAACCAGGAGACCCCTTACCGAGGCTGCCTGTACCTAGGTCTGATGATCAGTTCAGAGGGGGCACCGGGAGTCATCGAGTTCAACGTTAGATTCGGAGATCCGGAGACGCAAGTCACCGTGCCCCTGATCTCGAGCGATCTCGCCGAGTTGCTGCTAGCCTGCGCAGAGGGTAGAGTCAGCGAGACCGAGGTCGAGTTCCACACTCACTCGGCGGTCACGGTGGTCCTCGCCTCCGAGGGCTATCCGGCATCGTCGGCAATCGGACGAGTCATCTCTGGCAGTGAGGTCAGTCTGGAGGAGGGAGAGATTAGCGGCTTCGTCCACTATGCCGGGGCGGGCTTCGACGAGGGTGGAAACCTCGTGTCGAGTGGAGGCCGCGTACTTGCTGCCACAGGCGTCGCTCCCGACTTGCGGAGCGCTGTCGGAGCAGCATACCAGGTGATGGAATCCATCCAACTGGAAGGCTCCCATTACCGTTCTGATATCGCTTACCGTGCTCTATAGGGCGGTTTGAGTTCATATTTTCTCGAGTCGGAACTAGCAACCATTCTACGAATGGTTATAACAGCCCGTCAAATCGGCGCGACGCTGAGCCTTCAGGCTGAACACGGTGATTGATGATGTACGACAATATTGGTGCAGCAGGAAGCGCGACCCCAAGCTCGGGCCTCGCCTCGGTCCCGGCGGTGCTGGCAACCTTGCTAGTGCTGTTCCTAGGTGCCGACTACGCTGCAAATGGAGCAATGGAAAATGACGGATATGCGCAAATCCTGATTCTGCCCGCCGTAGCCGCCCTCGCGGCTGCTTTGGGCAGAACCGGTGCTGTGGCGTCCCTCGGAAGCCACACCATGCACCGCGCCATGGTTACGTCGTCCTTCATCGCTGCGGCAGTGATTATCTCGATGGCATACAAATTGTTCGAGAGCGTAGGAAACCTAGGCGCTTTCACATTCGCTTTCGTAGGAATATCGACCTTCTTTCTGGTATTGTCCGGCAGGAGGGAGGAGTCGACTATACTGCTGGCAACAGTAGTCGGATTCCATCTCGGGATTTCCCACGCCGCCAACTCGGCGATGGACCTGAGCACATGGGCCGGAAACCCCGAGGACCTGATCGACGTCGAGCGGGCTGCTGCTGCCTCGGTCTTCTTCGCCTTCTGGGCCGTCTCGATAGTCGCTGGCGCGATGATGGCCATCCTCTTCAGGGGAAAACTAGACTCTGCTGGCAACGGCTCTTGGTTCGAGGATCTTCCGAACTCTCCGGGGCGAGCCATGGTAATTGCCTTCGGGCTGATTCTGGCCGTCCAAGCCATCCCCCTGTTCTGGCTGGGGCAGATATCTGACATCGGGACTTTCTTCGAGCACAAGTACCTGGGCCCGGTCTGGGCCTTCTTCACTACAGCGATAATCCTGTTTGTAGTGTTCTGCCACGCCGAGCGTTGGCGTGTGATTGGCGCTCTTGTCGCGATCAACTGGATACTTTACACAGTTGGCCATCTCCATGAGATCGGCAACGGGTTCCCCGACCCGCTCAACAGCGATGACCTGATGAGCACCTTCTCGTGGTTCTTCATCGCTTTCTGGTTGAATGTCGCTGGCATCATGCTGGCATCCCGTGGATACTTCGGAGACATCGCACCCCGGCACGAGTCGAGTGAGTTGCGCAAGTGGTGGGGCAAGCATTCCTATGGAATCATTCTGGGGCTCGCTGTGTTCGTGGCCCTAGCGGTCCGGATTGGATGGAATGTCCTACCGGCGATGAACGCCACCGGTACAGGCATCTGGGACATGACCGGAGGCTCTGACCCATGGTACATGAAGCGCGTCGTCGACTACATCATCGCTGAGCGCAGCCACTTCATCTTCGACCACGATCGCGCTTACCCGATGGGAGCAATCAACCCACGACCACCTCTGTTCTCGTGGTCACTGGCTTTGGGCGGCTTGAGCCTGTCCTGGCTGCTTGAGATGCCAGCTGACGAAGCAGTCTGGTGGAGCGTCACTGCATTTCCCGCTATCTTCGGGGCGCTCATCGTTCTGCCTCTGGCCGCCATCGCGAGGCGCGTCCACAGCAACACCGCAGGACTCGTGACTGCATGGCTGATCGCAATGATGCCCGGCCACATCTCACATTCTACCTTCGGGTTGGCCGACCACGATGCCTTCGCACTGCTCTTCATCTCCCTCGCGTTCTACTTCTGGGTGCGAGCCATCGACGGCTTGGGCACCGAGCGCCTGTTCACGCGGCCCAGTTCCAATCCCCTGTACCTGCTTGCAGGGATCAGGGAGACCTGGCACAGGAACCCACGATCGATGGCCTATGCGACACTATCGGGCATCTCGTTCGCCACAGTGGCCCTCGGCTGGAAGGGATTCGTATACGGACCGGGAATCCTGTTCCTCGCCTTCGCCGGCCAGATAGTCCTCAACATGTTCCGACACCGAGACAGCTTACCGCTGACTTCTGCGGCTCTGCAGATGCTACTCACGGCTTTCGTGATACCCCTGCCGTTCTACAACTGGCCGGGACTGAATCTGCTTTTCGATCCGAGCGGCTTCCAGCCGATGTTCTACATCATCGGATTCACAATAGCACTGGGATGGGTCTCGTCAGCGTTCCGAGACAAGCCGTGGCTGCTGGTCCTAGGTAGTGGAACGCTGCTACTCGGCGGCATACTGGCTATCCTCTATGTCCTCCAGTATTACGAGATATACAATGGCTGGGACATCCTCTTCACCGGGGGCTTCTACTTTTCCAAGAACAAGATATTCGGCACCATCGGTGAGGCTCAGGCCCCGAGCAGAGGCGTCCTTTTCGCCTCGTACGGGCCGATAGTGTCAATCATCGCGGTAGGATGCGCATTATTGCTGATGTGGCGAGGCGCACGTCGCGAGCAACAGAGCAGCCTGCTGCTCGGACTATGGGTTCTGATTGCGACATACATGGCATGGTCCGCGGGGAGATTCATCTTCAACGCGACTCCTGCAATGGCCGTCGTGGGCGGCCTCGGCATCGCAATGTTGTGGAAGGCGGCGAACTTCTCCGGTTTCGCCAAAGAGTGGCGGCGCTCTGGAATAGGGACCCCCCGCACTCGCTTCAAGTCTGTCTGGCCGGCCACCAAGAAGCACTCAACCGTCCCTGCACTCCTACTCGTCCTTCTGCTGGTCGCATCCCAGCACACGACATACGGCATAGACTCCGGGATCCCCAGGGGCGAGCCCTCGGCTACCGATGTCGACCAGGTGATTCACGACATCGCCCCGGACATCATGAGGCTCGAGGCGCTCGGCCTCTCGATCCTCAACAGCGCTGATTACAATCCCGAGTCCGGCCAGTTGTGGTACATGAACACCTTCGGACCTGGCTTCAACAGCGGCTCATGGAACCTCGCGTACGAGTGGCTGTCCGAGCAGGATGCCGACGTCGGCTTCAGCCAGCGGCCCGCTTTCGTATCATGGTGGGACTACGGCTTCCAGGCTCTTGCATCCGGCCAGCATCCGACCGTCGCTGACAACTTCCAGTCCGGTATCCCTAACAGTGGAGGCATGCTTCTATCCAAGAACCAGGATGACACCTTGGCGCTGTTCATCGCAACTCTCTCACAGGGGGACCGGCGTTACAACGGCGGCGGCTTCGGTGATGAGTTCGCTGCTAGTCTGTCCAATACCCTGAACGAGGAGCAACTCGAGGAGTACGACAGCATCCTCTCCATCGGGGTGAACGACCAAGCCTTCGTCCTAGGGCGCTCGATGGCAGTCATGGCCACCGACAACGATGTCGAACTGCTCCACGGACACCGACTGAACTCCAGTGGTATGCCGGGCGATGAGGAATGGGTCGTCATGATTGGCGGCACCCAGATGGGCAACTCGACCACTGACGAGTCGGAGGCACTAGAGCTGTTCAACGCCACCAGAATGAACTCAGCCAAGTTCGAGATCAAGGCAACCCACTATGTCATCGGCGGCTATCGATACACGAGTGATCTCATCGAAGACTTCGACGACGTCTCCACCAACCTACACAGGACCAACGCCCGCCTCGCGCTCAGCAGGGCCTTCCTGATCGAAGCCTTCGACATGAACGATCTGGCCGACATCTACCACGGCATCACGAACCTCGAGTACGACGTCCAGAACTACGAGGGGAGCCTCGGCGAGACCATCACGAGGAACAACGAAATCAGGTACTTCGCCATCGACAACCGGCTCTATCCGCTCGGAGGCGCTTACTATGCCGATTACGAGTACCACCGTGGGCAGACCACTGGCATCTTCCATGCTCCGACCGGACTCTCCGGCCTCGACATGCAGGACTACATCAGCACGGTCTACGACACCCAGAGAGGCGACGGGCCAATCATCCCGCGCACCGCGCAGGAGTACGAGACCGAGTACCTCAACGATATCATCCGGCAGAGCTCGGGAGCGGCTGCTGACGCCAGCGAGACAATCAGGCTGGTCGACATCGATTACCAGCAACAGCCAGCCTTCTTCGAGACCATGGTCGCTAGGTTCTACGTAGGTTACGGGACTTCCACCCTCGGACTGCCAGGCGACGCCGAGCAGCCCGCACCGCACTTCTACACCTCTGGCACGCCCGGCTCCTACCTCGAGTCGGCATACCCGCTGCCCGGGGCCATGATGAATCACTTCGTGCTCTCGAACTGGTATGACATCGAGAGGTGCGAACTCCTCGAAAACGGCTCTCAGGTCGACGAGAGCTGCACCAACCCCAACGTCGGCTCGGCCAACACCCAAGTCAAGATCATGAAGTACTACAGCGGAGCCACACTCGAGGGCACCGTAGAACTCGACGGCTTCGGCCCGGTGCCCAACGCTAGAGTCATGATCGAGCGCGATGCCTTCAGCGGCGAGGAGAGCGCTGACGAGAACGGCCACGTCGCCGACGGCGACGATCGAACATACTGGATTCCTATCGGCGTAACTGACGCCGACGAGAACGGCCGCTTCTCGTTCACCGTACCAGCAGGCAAACTCAGGATCTCTGCTTTCTTCGGCGAG
>Ga0208113_1000359_pt1 | contig 23396 bp, 22 predicted proteins | sample Knorr_S7_td_NADW_FD_185598 | JGI IMG/M metagenome (GOLD analysis project Ga0208113, IMG submission 185598) | Marine microbial communities from Southern Atlantic Ocean transect - Knorr_S7_td_NADW_ad_2505m_LV_A (SPAdes) (version 2) | ecosystem: Environmental > Aquatic > Marine > Oceanic | place...
TTGAGCTTCCAATCTCCTGCTTTCTTGTCTCGATCTAAAATATTGCCTGTCTCTTAGTTCTCTCATAATGCCAGATCTTTGAACCATAGATTGGAATCTTTTTAGCATTCCATCGATTGACTCTCCATCTCTAAGTTTTACATGTGTCATGAACTTTCCTCTTTTTTTACAGAAGAGTATTATAACTTAACATATATAAAAATAAATACTATAAATGGTATTCATATATATGTTATTACTAGCAATACGATTAGTTTATGTAAAATGCTTCATCATATTAATATTCGAAATTTTAGAAACTTGGAACATTTTGAAACAGATTTTAATCAGGGTATCACCGCTTTAATTGGTAAAAATGGATCAGGTAAAAGCTCTTTAATAGAAGCTATTTATTTTTTATCAATTGGTCGTTCATTTAGAGCTACACATGATAGGGACACTATAAATAAAAAAATTATTGGAACTGGGGATTTTACATCAATAAAAGCTAATGTTTCTATAAATCAAAATTTAAATGAAATACAAATGATATTAGATTTAAATAATTCCAACAGATTAAAAAAGAATTGTAGTTATAATGGAGCAACTCTTCCATTATCTAAACTTATTGGTAATTTAAAATCTGTATGTTTTAGTGTTAATGATATGAATATAATTTATGGTTCACCATCTATACGTAGGAAATATATCAATATATTAAATCTACAGCTTGATAATCAATATGTATCTGAATTATTGGTATATTCAAAAATTGTTGAATCAAGAAATTCATTATTGAAACAAATTAAAAATAATTTTTCGTCAAAAGTAGAGCTTGAATATTGGAATAATAAAATGGTTGAATCAGGTACTTATTTAATTATTTCTAGATATAAAACTATCAATCAATTAAGTGCTTTAGCTGAAACGATTTATCCAAAATTATTTAATAATTATCATAATGGTGATATAAGATATTTGTGTAACCTAGATCCTTTAAATGAATTTATAATGCAAAATGATAAAGATCAAATTTATAACAATTTTCATAGTAAATTAAAACAATCAGAATTACGAGATATATCTCTTGGAAAGACTACAATTGGTCCTCATAGGGATGATCTTATTATAAATATTGATAATAATACTGCTGAAAATTTTGCATCAAGAGGACAGGCACGTCTTTTAGTATTGGGAATGAAATTAGCTGAATGTGAACTGATAAAAAAATTGAATTATATTGAACCAATTATTTTATTAGATGATGCATTTTCAGAACTTGATTTAGATAATCAGGAATATTTGTACAAATTTATTTTTGATTATAATCAATGTCTTATAACCGGATTGGATTTTAGAGTTCTTGAAAATCTGAATTTTTCTTATAATTCTTTAAATTTAGATCAAAGAGAATTAAATATAAATGGATAAAAAATATATAGTAAAAGCTCAAAATTATTTACTTAAGTCTTCATATTCAATAGTTTTATCAGGTGCTGGAATATCAGCAGATAGCGGTATCCCTACTTTCAGATCAGAACCTAAGTTGAATAATAATTCTACTAAATCAGTATATTTTGGGCATTATAAATATTTTATGAAAAATCCAAAAAAATGGTGGGAAGATCAATTAGATTTTAGTAGTAATCCTGAAAGGACAAAATTTAGGAATGCTGTAGAAAACGCACAACCTAATAAAGGTCATTATGCTCTTACAAAATTGCAGAAAAATAATTATGTAAAAAATATTATTACCCAAAATGTTGACGAATTACATACTAGATCGGGGAGTAAAAATGTACTAGAAATTCATGGCAGTAGATATAAGTGTAGATGTATAAAATGTGGTTTACGATTTCCAAGAGAGTCAATCAGTTTGAAAATTTTACCTCCTATATGCGAATGCGGTGGTATTATCAAGTACGATACCGTTTTATTTGGTGAGCCAATTCCAAAAAATATATTAGAGGATTGTGTAAGTATAATTAATAAAGCAGATCTAATTTTAGTTACAGGAACATCTACTCTTGTAAATCCCTCAGCTTCTTTTCCTGTACATATAAAAAAGAATGGTGGTATTATTATTGAAGCAAATACCATGCCTACTCCTATTAGTAAAATAGCTGATATTGTACTAAGAGGGTCAACTTCCGAAACTTTGCCAGAATTATCTGATTTCAACAATATTAATTGATTATGAAAAAAAATAAATCCAAGATTTTTTATGGTTGGTATATAGTCTTGGCTGGAACTTTAGGAATGGCTCTTTCTTCAGGTATTAATTATCATGGATTTGGTAATTTGTTTTTACCTTTATCAAAGGAATTTGGGTGGAGCAGGACTAGGATTTCGACAGTGTTTTCACTAGCGAGATTAGAAAATGGAATTTTGGGACCTATAGATGGTTATTTAATTGATAAATTTGGCCCTAGGGTAGTTATTGTAGTAGGTGTTCCAATAATGAGTATAGGTTATATTTTATTATCTAAAGCAGATAGCTTTTTATCTTTTTCACTAATTTATATATTAGGTGTTACAGTAGGAGCTGGTACTCTTCATACTCCTATTCAAACAGCCGTAGCAAATTGGTTTAATAAAAAGAGAGGTCTAGCATTTGGAATTATGTGGTCTGGGGTTGGGATCGGAGGTTTAATTGTCCCTTTATATGGATGGTTAGTACAAGTTTATGGATGGAGAGACACTTCAATTATTATAGGTTTTGTGATTTTTTTAATTGGCGTGCCATGCGGACTTGTAATGAGACACAATCCTTATAAATATGGGGATTATCCTGATGGTATGAAAGTATCAAATGATACAGATAATGATTCAATAAATCGTGATGATGAAAGTTATACGGTTAAGGAAGCTTTAAGTTCTTCAAGTTTTTGGTTGTTGACCATGGCAACTGGTTTAAGAATATTAGTTACAAGTGGTGTAAGTTTACATTTAGTGCCATTTTTCGTTGATATGGGTATTTCTCCCGTTGCAGCAGCAGGATTTGCCGGCTCAGTGGGTATTATGAGTATTCCAGGGAGGTTTGGGTTAAGTGCTATTGGAGATTATATAAATAAAAGATATATATTAGTAATATGTATGTTTTCATTGTCTCTCGGAGTATTTTTATTATCTATGGTTAATAGTTTGACAGGAGTGATATTAGCATTAATTTTATATTCTTCTTCTCAGGGAGGAAGTGCAGTGATTCCTAATTCTTTAATGGCTGATTATTTTGGTACAAAATATTACGGTACAATAATGGGATTTAGAAGTATTTTAGTTACTTTTGGAGTTATTGCAGGACCAATTATTGCTGGAGCAACTTTTGACAATTATGGTAGTTATAAATTTGCATTTATGTCTTTTGCTTTTATAAATTTAATAGCATTTGTTATGGTGATTTTTTCTTCACCACCTAAAAGAAAAATTAATGTTTAAAATGTCGTATGCCCGTAAATATCATCGATATATTTAATTTGTTTGCAAGGTCAACAATCTCAGGATCTCTAATTGAACCTCCTGGTTGAATAATTGATTTTACACCAATTGAGTGTGCTAACTGAACATTGTCTGCAAATGGGAAAAAAGCATCAGATGCCAGTACGCTATTATTTGATTTCCCCCCAGCTACTTTTGCTGCTATTTCTATGCTGTTAATTCTATTTGGTTGCCCTGTACCTAATCCTATTATAGATTTATTTTTTACTAGAAGTATTCCATTAGATTTGACCTGCTTGATTGCTTTCCAAGCAAATTTAAGATCTGTAAATTCGTTTTTGGAAGGTTTGGTTTTTGTTACTATTTTCCAATCACTTTCAAAATCTTCTTTAGTGTCTGTATCTTGTATAATATAACCTCCTGCAAATGTTTTTAATTCAAATTCAGGATTAAGATATTTTGTGTCTTTCATTGAAATAATTCTCAAATCTTTTCTTTTTTGTAATCTAAGTAAAGCACTTTCTGAAAAATCAGGCGCTATAATTAATTCAAAAAATATTCCTTTCATTTTTTTTACTGTGTTTTCCTCAACAATATTATTGAATGCTACTATTCCACCGTATGCAGACACTTGATCACCATCAAAAGCTTTTTGAAATGCATCTGATTGAAAAGATCCAGAGGCAAGTCCGCAAGGATTTGCATGTTTCACAATTACACAGGAGTTATCATTGAAATCATTTACTATTTGCCATGCGGTATTGCCATCAATAATATTATTAAATGACATTTCTTTTCCATGGATTTGAATTCCGTTAATTATCCCTGATCCTAGATTTGCAGATTTATATAAATTTGCTTCTTGATGTGGATTTTCCCCATAACGAAGTTTTTTAATTAAATTACCATTAAGAGAAAAATTCCCAACTTTTTTAGGATTTAAATATGAATGAATAATAGAATCATAATTAGATACATGTTCAAATGCTTCTGCAGCTAGTATTTTTCTTTCTTCTGTTGAACATAAATCTTGAATCGATACGTTTTGTTTTTTAGATGATGAGGTTATTTTTGTTATTAATTCATATTTATTTGGATTAACTAATACTGCAACTGATTCATAATTTTTCGCTGCGGCTCTTATTAAAGTAGGACCTCCGATATCTATCATTTCAATTATCTGTTCATGCGTATTTTTAGAGTTTAATAATGCTTCCTCAAATGGGTAAAGATTGACGATGACCATATCAATAAATAATCCAGACATATTATTTATCTCATCCAGGTGTTTTTTGTTATTTCTTTTAGCTAATATCCCTCCATGAATGAAAGGATGAAGGGTTTTTACCCGGCCATCTAATATTTCAGGACTATTTGTTATTTCGGATACTTTTGAGAGGTTTTTTACTTTGATATTTTTCAGATAATTGTATGTTCCTCCCGTTGAAATTATATTGCAGTTTAAATTATCTAAAAATTTAGCTATTTTATCTAAATTTGATTTGTCAGATACACTTATTAATACATTCATGATTGAAATTAATTTATAATAACTTTTGATTTAAGATTTTGATTTTCTTTTAAATAACCAATAATTGTTGCGTTTTTGCATTCAGAAAGAATTTTCTCAGAATTTTCTTCTGTTGAAACAACAATTAAACCAATCCCCATATTAAAGACATTAAACATTTCTTGATCTGATATTTTTCCGTATTTTTGAATAAGATTAAAAATAGGGTTAATTTTCCAAGATCCGTAATTAATAATTGCATCTAGATTTTCATTAATTACTCTTGGGATATTTTCAATAAACCCGCCACCAGTAATGTGTGCAGAGATTTTCATATAATTTTGTATTTTTTTGATTAAAGGGAAATAACTTATATGAGGTTTTGATAATTCTTCCCCTAAAGTAGAGTCTAATTCATCAAAGTGCTCAAATAATATTTTTTTATTTTTTTCTATTTTGAATACCTTTCTTACTAAAGAATAACCATTAGTATGTATTCCGTTAGATGGAATTCCAATTAACAAATCTCCATTTTGGGTATTTGATTTGTTTTTTATTTTGTTTTTTTCTGAAATTCCAACAATAAATCCAGCCAGATCAAATTTGCCTTCTGTATAAACTTCAGCCATTTGAGCTGTTTCTCCACCTACTAATTTACAATTATTTTCCTCACAAGCTTTCACAATACCTTGGATTATTGACAATATGTTTTCTTCGTTTATTTTTTCTACCGCAATATAATCTAAAAAAAATAAAGGATATGCTCCTATGCAAACAATATCATTTACTGAAAGGTTAACTAAATCTTGCCCAAGTAAGTTATATTTATTAAGTTCTGAGTATACTAATAGCTTACTTCCAACACCATCTGTACTTGAAATTAATACTGGGTTTTTATAATCTTTTATTTCAAATAAACCACCAAAGTTACCAATGTTATGTTCTTTTTGATGCTTTGATAAAAGAGATTTCATGTTTTCTTTTAAGTTTGCAGCCTTGCTTAAATCTACTCCGGATTTTGAATAATTAAGGCTATTTTCTGAATCCATATAATTAGTTTTCTAGGGCGAATTTATTCATTTCTAGTTGAACAGGTATAGGATATTTCCCGGTAAAACAAGCATCACAATATTTATTTTTTGGTTTCGGAACAGATTCCATTAAACCTTCTATTGAAAGATATCCTAATGAATCAGCTTTAACAAAGTTTTGTATGTCTTCTATAGATTTATTTGCTGCTAAGAGTTCGTTTTTTGTGGCAAAATCTACTCCAAAATGACATGGCCATTTTATAGGAGGAGAACATATTCTAAGGTGAATTTTTTTAGCCCCAGCTTTTCTTAACAGATCCACAACAAAAGGAGTTGTTGTTCCTCTTACTATACTATCGTCAACTACAATTATTGATTTACCATATATAATTTCTTTTAAAGGATTTAATTTTATTCTCACTCCGATATCTCTCATTCGTTGATCGGGTAATATAAATGTCCTTCCTACATATCTGTTTTTCATTAATCCTTCTGTGAATGTTATGCCTGATTCTTCAGAATATCCCACAGCAGCAGCAGTAGCTGAATCAGGCACACCAATTACAAGATCAGCATCTACCGGATGTTCAATAGCTAATTGTGCTCCCATTTTTTTTCTAGTTAGGTATACTAATTGATCATTAAGAATACTGTCAGGTCTGGCGAAGTATATATTTTCAAATACACATGCTGCTATTTTCTTGGTTTCTTTTTTATAAATTGTTTTGTATTCATTTTCTGTTATAAAAACAGCTTCACCTGCTTCTATTTCTCTGATATATTCCCCACCAATATGGTCTATTGCACATGATTCAGATGCAATAATATATCCGTTATCAATTTTACCTAAACATAATGGTCTAACACCTAGTGGGTCTCTGATTCCAATAACTCCTGAATCAGTTAAAACTGTCAGTGAATATGCACCCTGCAATCTGCTCATCATATAATTGATTTTTTCTTCCCATTCTTTCCCAGGAGCATTGGCTAGAAGTTGAAGTATCACTTCCGAATCGCTTGATGTTTTAAATTCACACCCCCATTCTTTAAGTTCATCTTTTATTTGTTTTGCATTTATTACATTGCCATTGTGAGATAAAGCTATTTCTGTATTTTCTACCATACAACTAATTGGTTGGGCATTTTCTATTTTAGTTGAACCTGTAGTTGAATATCTTGTATGACCTATAGAGAAAGACCCTTGAAGGTTTTCTATATCTGATTCCTGCAAAGCTTGGGATATTAACCCCATACCAGTTTTAATCTGAATTTTATCATTATATGATGCCAATCCCGCGCTTTCCTGGCCTCTATGCTGAATAGCATAAAGGGCAAAAAACGCTAATCTTGAAGCATCAACATTTGTGGAAATGCCAACAACTCCGCATTCTTCCCTTGGGTAATCTGACATTTATTTCACCTACAACAAAATTGATTATATAGCTTGATCGCTATCTCTTCAATGTTAAAAATCATTGATTAATTGATTATTGGTTGAGATATTATCCATAGGCTAAGGGCGGAGTAAAAAATCATTAAAATTAAAAAAGGTAATTGGCTTTTAATTACTATTGAATTTTTGCTGAATATTTCTTGAGCTTTAATATGCGCTATTATGACTGAGAAAATATGACCTAGTACAATAATAATCACTGAAGAATACCATGCTGTTTTAGCATTTATTATTCCAATATTCAAAGAATAATTTGCTGTGCCAAAAATATTCCATCCATATCCAAAAGGATCTGATATTAATGGAATTATCAATTGCCCTGTGATTAAAATGTATGAAATAAAGTGTGCAATATGATAAGCAATAGCAATTGGAGTCAATGAAAATATTAAAGATGTAATTATAGTTTCTGGAGTTTTTTCTTTAGTAATAATAAATATTATCCAACATATTACCCAAAGTAAAATAAAAAATAATGTAGGAATTACAATTATTCCTAATGATTCTGTTATCATTCGACCTAATCCTGGGATTAATAATATTTCAACTTCTGACCAAAGTGAAGTTTCAGATAAACCATCAAATGAAATAGTTCCGAGTAGAATTATATGAAAAATTACAAAAGGTAAATTAGGTGTTTTAAGCTTAGCCAAACCTAATACCGGGAGCCTTAAAGATATTTGCGATGTTTTTAAGTTCTGATTTTGTATTATATTGAAAATACCAAAGGATCCCATAATATGATAATAAACGCTAAATACATCACCTCTTTCCAGCCATGTTTTACATCCAAATAAAAACATGAAAGTAATAGTTGCTAACGAATAAATAGTTATCAGTATAGACAGTGTTAAAGGATTAGATCCATTACCTACATTTTCAAACCATGAAAATAATAGAAATGAAAAAATGATTGGCCACACATCTAATTGTTTTGGATATGTGAATAGTCCTGTATTAAGAAATTTTGGTTGTTTGATTATATTTTCTACCATGAAACTAAATATTATTTTAATAGGGTTTAAAATTTTCCAAAAATTTCCAATTATCGGGGTAATTATTCCAAATCCAACCCACCATATAATCCATATCATAGGGGCTGAAAAATTTTCTATTGGATTATTTGAACCTATATATCCAGTTAGGATTATTAATACGAATATAAATACTGAAGTTGTTTTAATAAATGGCTTGATTATTTTAAACGGGATATTATTTAATGTATTTTGATTTAGAATTATCGGGGATTTAAATTCATTTGCTTTTTCTTTTTGATTATAAAAAAGTAATAATAAGAAAAATGAAAAAATTATTGTTAACCCTGCCCCAATTAAGAAAAAAGTGAGAGGTATTGGTAGGTCATATCTTTCACCAAAACCATGCGCATATATTTTTTTTGGTGTTGATATCCATAAGAAAGATATTGTTGAAATGATGAGAAATTTATTTCTCATCATTTAGGGTTAACTATCAGATTGCCAATGATAGTCTCTTTGCGGGGTGTTTTTTCTGTATTATGATTATCATCTTCGTCGTGATTTGATCCGACATGAAAGGCGATAGGAAAACTCCCTGTTGCGTTTAAATTTATTGTTATTTTTGATATTTTATTTTTTGAAATTTTTCCTTCAATATTATAGCCATGGATATGTAATTTTCCATCAATGTCACTAGTGACATTTAAATTTAACTTATTTTTTTCTTCAATATTTATTATGTTAGGTGTTAATTTCATATTTTCAAAACTTATATTTAATTCTTTTACAGTAGATTTTTCGCTATTTGATGAGCATCCATATAGTAAAAAAGTTAACAGGAATATAATAGATGTAATTTTGAATATTTTAATTTTCATTTTTTATTTCTTTTAATTTTATATATTTTCTTATAAAGATTAGTATTGGAATAAATATGAATAAAAATACTATAAATATAATAAAAGAGTTTAAAATATTAGTAGATTTTTTTACATCTATTTTTTCAAATATTTCAGTTTTACCAATTTGAGATTCTATTGTAATTTTAATATCATGAATACCTGTATTTTTTAAAACAGTGTTATATTCGTAAAAAACCTTTGAATTTAGTGATTTTTTTGCTGAATTTTTTTCGTTTAAATTAGGACCATTTATTGTAATTACAACTTTTGCATTTAGATATTCCATATTTGAAGGATTTTGAATAGAAGTAGCAATATGTAGTGGCCCAATTGAAGGGTATTCCGGAAAAAACCCATAGTTGATTAGATGATTTTTGTCTTTGAGTATTTTGTATTTTTCTATTCTTCCATTACCTTCTAGTAAATTTGGTAATATCAAAAATATAAATAGTAAAAAAATCAATAAGGAAATAATGGGAAATGTTATTTTATACATTTTATAAAGACATATTTTGCATAATTGTATCAATGTCTTTATCACCTCTGCCACTTAGACCTATAACAACTATATCTTTAGAGCTTAGCTTGGGAGCAAGTTTTTCAAGATATGCGAGCGCGTGTGCTGGTTCAAGTGCAGGGATAATCCCCTCAAGTTTAGAAGTTAATGCTAGAGCTTGCAGAGCTTCATCATCCGTAGTTGCCACATATTCTGCTCTTTCTATTTCTTTTAAGTAACTGTGTTCAGGGCCGACACCAGGGTAATCTAATCCTGCTGATATACTATGAGTTTCAATTATTTGCCCATCCTCATCTTGGATAATATAAGTTTTTGTCCCATGTAGAATTCCAATTTTACCTTTTACAAGTGTAGCTGAGTGTTGATTTGTATTAATTCCTTTTCCACCAGCTTCAATTCCTATTAAATTAACTTCTTTATCTTCTATAAATGGATAAAACAATCCTATTGCATTACTTCCTCCACCCACACAGGCAAGTAAATAATCAGGTAATTTATTTTCAATTTGTAATATTTCTTTTTTTGTTTCAATTCCTATTATCGTTTGGAAGTCTCTGACCATTGTAGGATAAGGATGTGGCCCTATAACACTTCCTATTAAATAATAACTATCTGTCACATTGGTTACCCAGTCTCGCATTGCTTCATTAATTGCATCTTTTAATGTTTTACTTCCAGTGTTTACGCTAACTACTTTTGCTCCTAATAATTTCATTCTGTAAACATTTAGTGCTTGCCTTTTAATATCTTCTTCCCCCATATAAACTATACAATCCATTTCTAATCTTGCGCATATTGCGGCTGTGGCAACTCCATGTTGACCTGCGCCTGTTTCTGCTATTATCCTTTGTTTCCCCATTTGCTTGGCTAACAATCCTTGCCCAACAGCATTATTAATTTTATGTGCTCCAAGATGAGCTAAATCTTCCCGTTTCAAGTATATTTTTGGCCCTTTATAATGGTTTGATAAATTTTTTGCAAAATATAAAGGAGTTGGGCGTCCTACAAATTCTTTTAATAGATTGTTAAAAGAATTTTGAAAAGATTCGGATGTAGATATTTTAGAATATTCATTTTCTAATTCTTCTATGGCAAACGATAAAGTTTCTGGAATAAACTTGCCTCCAAATTGTCCAAATTGCCCTGGTGTATCTTCTTCGAAAATATTCAATTTAATCCTTTATATATATTTTACTAATAGAATTAAGTGATAGAAATATTATTATAGAATAGGAAAGGGTTAGAATTCCAATTAATATCGCTGCATCCATAAAAAATACTTCTTCGAAAATTTTAATTAAATAATCTGTCCTAGGATCTAAAATCCATAGATTATTATTGAAACTTATTATATGAAAAAAATAAAAGATCCATCTGAAACTTAATGCTAATAATATAAGAGCGGAAATCAAAATTGAAACAGAATATATAAAATACGATTTGGCAATAATACGGAATGTATTTAATATTTTGTCTTTTGATAATGAAATTTTTATTAGTAATATTACTATAACTGTAGTCCATAAAAGGTAATTGAAAAATTTAATATTTAATATCAGGTTTTTTACATCTATCATATGACGAATTTCTTTTGAATTAAATAAATTTTTTTCAATACCATTTATATATGTGGTCATTTGTATTTTTTCATTGGATTTTTCGTTAAAGAAATCTTGTATATTATCAACAACAATAAAAAGATCACTGTGATTGATTCCTGTTTTTAAAGAAGTGTTATTTTTATTAAATTCAAATTCGTAAAAAGAATCAGTGTTTATTATTATTAATGCATTAGATAACAATATAGCTAAGAATAAAGCTGCGTTGAAAAGAATTTTTTGAATAACAGAAAACATTACAATTGTTTTTTAATATATTATTATGAAGACATTTTTTAGTATATCAATTATTTGTGATCGTTAAATCAGGAGTAGTTATGAATTTTCCGAATTTTCCGCCAACTTTTAAAGGTATAAGTGATTTAATTATTTTATTAAGAGGACCAAATGGATGCCCCTGGGATAAAAAACAAACAGCTGATAGTCTGACTGGGCATTTGATAGAAGAATGTTATGAGTTGGTTGAAGCTATAGAAAAGAAAGATTATAACAATATAAAAGAGGAAATAGGTGATGTTATATTAAATATCGCATATCAGATAATTTTTCTTAAAGAAGATCTGGATATAGATGAACAAAGTATAATTGTAGATTTATATGAAAAAATTAAAATTCGACATCCACATGTTTTTTCTGATATCAATTTAAAAAATGCTGATGAAGTAGAGAGAAATTGGGAAAAAATTAAAGACAATACAAAAGTTGATTTGATGAATGAAAATAAAGATATTCCAAAATATTTACCTTCATTGAGCTTGTCTTTGAAACTCCAGAAGAAAATGCCTGTAAATGATATAAATAATTCATTTAATCTTATAGATGAATTATTGGATAATAAAGATAATTTAGATACTGAATCCCTTGGAAATTTATTATTTGAAATTGTAAATATTGCAAGGATTAAAAATATTGATCCTGAAAAAAGTTTGAGAATGCATAATACCAAGGTAAATAAAAATAGATTTTTGGATGAATAATGACAAGTAATATTTTGCAAAATAAAATTAAAGTTTTGTTTATGGGAACAGGACTTTATGGATCATTAGTTTTTAATGAATTAGATACAAATTTTTTCAATATTATTGGAATAGTTACTAAGTCTCAAAGTAAAATTTCAAGAAATCCAAATTTAAATAATGAACTAAATATAAAATCAAATAATCATTTTAATATTTATAGGATAAATAAATTTACTGATGAAATAAAATTGAAATTAACACAATTGAATCCTTCAATTATTATAGTTGCTTCATTTGGTTTAATTTTGCCAGATTACATTCTGAATATTCCTAAATTAGGTGTTATAAATATACATCCGTCATTATTACCAAAATTAAGAGGTCCTTCGCCAATTTCCTCTGCAATTTTAGATGGAAGTCAGATTACAGGTGTTTCAATTATAAAAATGGTAAAAGAGTTAGATGCTGGCCCTATACTTTTTCAGCAAAAATTCAAAATTAACAGTCAGTTTAATTCTGAACAATTAGGTTTAGAATTATTTAGAATTGCTGCAAAAAACCTTAACCAAACAGTTAAAAAAATTGTAGATAAATCTATATTGCAAATTTCTCAAAATCATTCTTTGGCTACTTATACAAAAATGATTAAAAAAAATGACGGTTTGATTAATTGGCTAGATTCTGGTGAATTGATAATTAGAAAATTTAAAGCTTATTCACAATGGCCAGGGCTTTATACTCATTGGAATAATAAAAGACTAATAATAAAAGAAGCGGAGTTTCAAAAGAAAGAAAATATTATATTTAAAAAAAATGGTCAAATCTTAGAATTAAATAATCAAGGTATAGCTGTAAAAACAATAGATGGTTTAATATATATTAAATCTTTACAATTAGAAGGAGGGAAAATAATGGATGCATCATTATTTGTTAATGGCAGGCCTTCTTTTCTAAGCAGTAATTTAAATTAAGCTGTTATACTGATCCGTCTATATCAATATCAAGTACAGTAGTGACAGTAGAATTCAGAGATTCTGATATATGTTTTTTTATTAAATTAGGATCTGATATTTTAATTCCTTTTAATCCAAAAGTATTTGCTAATTCAGCAAAATTAAATGAAGGATTGAAATCCATTGCAAAATATCTGTAATCAGGATTATTTTCATTTAAAATTTCTTCTTTGTATATTTGCATATTTGTTTTTAGCACCCTGTATGATTTGTTATTACAGATTATATATATAACAGGAATTTTATTATTAGCTGCAGTCCAAAGAGCCTGTATAGTCATCATTGCACTGCCATCACCTATAATTCCTATTACATTTTGATTCGGATTAGCTAATTTAACTCCCATTGTTGCTCCCATACCCCATCCTATGGCTCCTCCACGTTCCCCAAATAATTTTTTTGGTTTAAAATTATTTGTAGCCATTAATGCCTGTCTTGAAGATACCGAATCATCAACAATGATTACATCTTCAGTTAATACTTCTGAAAGTTCTGAAAACAGCCTATGAGCACTCATTGGATGATCATTAAATTTATTTTGGGTAGTTTCTTTATTTGCTGAAGAAATATTTTCTGATAATTTGTGTATATCATTTTTTCTTAAAGATATTTTTTCTCTTGTTTCTCCGTCAATATTATTATTAATATTAACAATTAAAGATTTTAATGCAGTATTTGGATTGGAAAGTATTCCTAGATTAGTTTGCTCATTTCTACTTATTGCAGATGCTGAGGAATCTATATGGGCATGATAGGTTTTATTTCCAAAGAGTTGACCTTTAATATAAAAAAATCCATCGAAAACATTGCTGCCAATAGATATAACTAAGTCATGTTTATCAATAATTTCTTTAGCTTTAGGCAGCAAGTTTGGCAATGCTCCTAAATATTGTTTATGATCGGTAGGAAAATTAATCTCAGATGTTGAAGAAACATATACTTTAGATCCTGTAAGCTCTGCAAATTCTACTGCTTTGTCAGAAGAATTAGAGTGAGAAATTCTGTCACCTAAAATTATCATGGGGTTATCAGATTCAATAACTTTATTTGATAATATCTCAATTGAGTTAAAATCAGGGCTAAAATTATTTGAAATTTGAGGAAGTTTTATCACTTCAAGGTCAGTTATTTCATCAAACACATTTGCAGAAATTGATAAGAATGTAGGTGCTGTAGGAGGAGTAGATGCTTCTTTAAAAGCTCTCATAGTCATTTCGGGTAATTGTTCTATGTGTGTTACTTCAGCTGACCATTTAGTAAATTCTTTAACCATATTTACTAAATTGGATCTATAAGAATTAAATTTTCTAATATCTTTATTTCCGGCAGTTAGGACTATAGGAGCCCCTCCATAGAAAGCATTTATTAGCAGGCTGATCCCATTTGCAAGACCACTATCAATGTGAAGGTTCACAAATGCAGTTTTGCCTGTTGATCTTGCCCATCCATCAGCCATACCCATGGCTACACCTTCTTGAACTGCAAGAAAATATTTAAAATCTTTATGTTCTGGGAGAGCCAAAGAATTTGTAATCGCACTTTCACTAGTTCCGGGATTACCAAATATATGGTCTATGTTATATTCTTTGAGAGCTGATAAAAATAATTCTATACCTGTCCTGCTTTTCATTATTTTTAATTCCTACGTTCTGATTTTTTGAATAATGTACCATATATTAGTACTTTTTGAACGTTTTTAATATAATCCGAGTGCAAAAAAGAATTGATTTACTTATAATAAATTTCTACAAGCATTAGTATTTATCTAGATTTAATGCTGATAATATTTATTTAGAATTTAAATATTTGGGGTATAGAAATGAAATATGTTGATTATGAAAGACCTATCAATTTGAAGGCAGCTTTAGAAATTCTACAAAATAATGGAGAAACCACCAAAATATTAGCCGGTGGAACTGACATCTTAACTAAATTGAGAATTAGAAGAGAATTACCAGATCTTTTATTGGATAGTAAGGAAATTCCAGAATTAAATGAATTGTCATATAATCCAAACTCTGGGCTAACTGTTGGAGGAGCTGTCCCTCTTTATAAATTATATGCTCATGCAGATGTAAAGAAATATTATCAGGCTATTGTAGATTCAACGAAGATAATTGGAGGTATACCTATACAAGGAAGAGCAACTTTAGGTGGAAATCTTTGTAATGCGGCTCCCAGCGCTGATGCAATTCCAGCCTTAATAGTATTGGGTGCTACAGCTTTTATTCATAGTTTAAATGGTTCAAGGGAAGTATCAATAAGTGAATTTTGTACTGGTCCTGGATCTACAATATTGAAAAATAATGAGATTGTAGTTTCAATTAATATTCCAGCTCCAAAACAAAATTCAGGCGCTCATTATATGAGATTTATTCCAAGAAATGAAATGGATATTGCAGTTGTTGGGGTAGGTACATCGGTTAAATTAAATGATGAGGGAAGTAAGTTTGAAGATGCTCAGGTATCTTTAGCTTCAGTAGCTCCAACACCATTACATGTAACATCTATAACAGATTACTTGTCTGGCAAAGAAATTAATGATGAGAATATTGAAAAGGCTGGGGAATTAGCTAAAGATGCTTCTAAGCCTATCTCTGATATGAGAGGAACTGCAGAGTATAGACAGCATTTATGCACAGTATTAACTAAAAGATCTCTAAAACAATCAATAGAAAGAGCGAAGGAGAATTAAATGTCAAAAAAAATTCATGTACAAACAACAATAAATGGTGAAGCAGTAGAATTTTTATGTGAACCAAGACAAAGTCTTTTAGAGTGTCTAAGAGATATTGTGGGATTAACTGGGACTAAAGAAGGTTGCAATGATGGTAATTGTGGCGCTTGCACTGTAATTTTAGACGGAAGAACAGTAACTTCATGCCTTGTTCTAGGTGTAGAAGTTGAAGGAAAAGAATTAACTACGATAGAAGGTATTGCGGATGGAGATAAATTACATCCTATACAAGATGCGTTTTTAGAAAATGCTGCTTTACAATGCGGGATTTGTACTCCTGGATTTATAATTGCAACCAAATCTTTACTTGACCATAATCCTGATCCATCTGAATATGAAATCAGATGGTGGCTTGCAAATAATTTATGCAGATGTACTGGGTATGACAAGATAGTTCGAGCAGTACAAGATTCAGCTAAGAGAATTAAGGCAGGAGGATAAATATGACAAGTATAAAAGATCCAAAAAAGTATAACGTTATAGGAACAAGACCTGTAAGACCTGATGGTACAGATAAAGTTACAGGTAGAGCTTTATATGGTGCAGATTTTGATATCACAGGATTGTTACATGGCAAGATATTAAGAAGCCCTCATCCTCATGCACGTATTAAATCTATAAATTTTGATGAAGCACTTAAAATTGATGGTGTTCTGGCTGTAGTGACTTCAAAAGATTTACCGGATAACCCAGACGGAGTCAGTTCTGTTGCCTATGGAAGAGGTAATATACTAGCGAAAGATAAAGTATTATATGTTGGACATGCAGTTGCAGGAGTTGTTGCAATTGATCCACATACTGCTGAAGAAGCATTGGAAGTAATAAAAGTTGATTATGAAATGTTATCACCTTCATTGAGTGTGGAAGAAGCAATGAATGATGATTCAGAAATTATTCATGAAAATGCATTCATGAAAGAATTTGGTGAAATGACAACTGTAAATAATAATATCGATGAACATTTTCAGCATAAAATGGGGAATGTATCAAAAGGTTTTGATGAGGCTGATTTAGTAGTTGAAGGTAAATATTCTACTGTTATGGTTCATCAAGGATATATAGAACCCCAAGCAGCAACAGCGCTTTGGAAAGCTGATGGTTCTATTACTGTTTGGAATAGTACTCAAGGGTCTTTTCCTGACAGAGATGAAATGTCAAATATATTAGATGTTCCTATATCAAAAATTAAAGTTGTTCCTTTGGAAATAGGTGGAGGTTTTGGTGGAAAAATCCCTATATATCAGGAACCTGTAGCAGCTTTATTATCAAAGAAAACAGGAAAACCAGTTAAAATTTTAATGTCTCGAAAAGAAGTATTTGAGTCAACTGGTCCTACACCAGGTGGTTATACTTGGGTAAAAATTGGTGTAAAAAATAATGGAAAAATCACAGCTATGCAGGCTGAACTTGCTTTTGAAGCTGGTGCTTTTCCAGGATCTCCTGTAGGAATGGGATCTCAGTGTGTTTTTGCAGTTTATAAGTGTGAAAATCAATTGGTTGACGGATATGATGTAATCGTTAACAAACCTAAGACCGCAGCTTATAGGGCTCCGGGGTCTCCAAATGCAGCATTTGCCACTGAACAGGTAATTGATGAAATTTCAAAGAAATTAAATATTGATCCTATTGAACTAAGATTAATGAATGCTGTCAAAGAAGGTGACAGAAGAGTTGACGGGCCGAAATTTCCGGTCATAGGGCTTCTAGAAGTTTTAGAAGCAATGAAAAATTCTCCACAATATAAAAAATCTTTAGATGGTCCGAATAAGGGGAGAGGGATTGCAGTTGGTTATTGGTTTAATGTTGGTTTACAGTCATCATGTAATATTATGGTAAATAGCGACGGAACGATTAATCTTGTTGAAGGATCAACAGATATAGGAGGATCTAGAGCTTCTATTGCTATGCAGGCTGCAGAAACTTTAGGTATATCTTATGAGGATGTTAATCCTATTGTTGGAGATACAGAATCGGTCGGATATACTCACGTAACAGGTGGCAGCAGAACTACATTTGCTACTGGATATGCAGCCCATTTAGCAGCTGAGGAAGTAAACTCCAAAATGATAAAAAGAGCCGCTAAAATATGGGGAATTCCTGTGGATTCAGTTAACTATGAAAATGGGGAATTTAGTTCTAAATCTGATCCTGAGTTAAATATGTCATTTAAAGAATTGGCTTCTGAATTAGAAAATAGCGGTGGTTCAATAACTGGTACAGGATCAATTAATCCAAAGAAAGTTGGAGGATCTTTTGCAGGATCTATAGCTGATATTGAATATGATCCTGAAACTGGAAAAGTGGAAATTCTTGATTTTACTTCTATACAAGATGCAGGGAAAGCAATTCATCCTAGCTATGTTGAAGGGCAGATGCAGGGAGGTAGTGTACAAGGAATTGGATGGGCTTTAAATGAAGAGTATTTTTATGATAAACAAGGAGTTATGAATAATAGTTCACTTCTTGATTATCGAATGCCTACAAGCCTTGATTTGCCAAATATCAACACAATTATAGTTGAAGTTCCTGATCCCTCGCATCCTTATGGTGTCAGAGGTGTTGGTGAAGCTAATATAGTCCCTCCGACTCCTGCAATTGCAAATGCAATACAACAAGCGACAGGAGTCAGATTTAATTCATTGCCGATAAACCCGGCAGCTATAGTTGAAAAAACTAATCGAAAATAATATTGGATAGATAATGGCTAAAGTTTTTATTCCAGCTTTATTACATCAATTTACAGATAATGTAAGCCAGATTGATGTGGAAGGTGAAAATGTTAGAACAATTGTTAACAATTTAGATATAAAGTTTCCAGGTATTAAATCCAAATTAGTAGAAGGAAATAAAATTAAACCGAGTATTTCAGTAGCTGTTGACGGAAATATAACACCTATGGGATTACTCGAAGATGTTGAATCAGATAGTGAAGTGCATTTTTTACCAGCTATATCGGGAGGTTGATCTATGATAATTGTTATGAGAACTTACATACCTAAGGCAGGGACTGGTGGGACAATGATGAATTTATTGAAGAAAGTTCAGCATGCGTTTGTAGATAATGGATTCCCCGGAATTGAGATTTTAAGGGCATCATATGGACTCCATGGTAAAGTTCAAACTATACAAAGATGGGAATCTTATGAAGATTATATGGATTCCAGAGATAAGGTTAGAGCTACAAAAGAAATAACTTCCTTATTTAACGAAATATATCCAACTTTACAGGAAACTCATTTTACTGAATTATTTTCAGTAGTATAGAAATTTTAATATTATAAAATTTATGATATAGTTTTTATAAATTTAAGAAGGTTAAAATATGAGTAATAAAAATTTTAATAAAAATTTTGGATTCTCAAAATTTTCTCAGAATAATTTTTATAATAATGTAAATAAAGAATTAATTAATTCTCTTGATATTAGATCTAACCAAAAAATTGTAGATTTAGGTTGTGGTAGTGGAGGGATAACCAATTTAATTTTAGAAAAATTATTTACTAGTAAATCCAATAATTTTTCAATTATTGCTGTAGATCATTCTGAAACTATTCTAAAAGAAGCAAAAAATAATCTTAAAACTATTTCGGAATCAATATTAAGTTTTGTACAAAGCAGATATGAGGAATTTTCATCAAAATTAAAAGAAAAAGTTGATTTAGTAGTACTATGCAATGCCATTCATTATCTTGATGACAAGGAACTAGTTATTAAAGATGTTATGAAAATATTAAAACCTAATGGTAAATTTGCTTTTAATTCATCCTTTTTTGATGGTGCTCACCCAGAAGATACTCTTGGGTTTTATAGAAAATGGATGTTTAAAGCTATAAAAATACTGGCTAAAGATTATAAATTACGCCCTGTGAAATCAGAAAAAATTGAATCTAGAGTACAATTAAATCCTGTTCAGTATAAAAATGTGTTAGAAAATTGTGGCATGAAAATTGTAAGCACTAAAATTCGTACCGTACAAGTACCTATTGAGGGTTGGTTAGATATTAGTAGTTTCAAAGATTTTATTGAGGGCGTTATGCCTGGAGTTAAATTAGAAATAGCCAGTGAAGCTTTGCAAAGAGGAATTAAAGAAACTTTTGAGGAATTAAAGATTACTTTTGTTAATCGGAACTGGATGGAAATTATAGCTGTAAAACCATAATTAGGCGGTTATCAGATTTGAAAATTATTAATCATTCTATTGTTACTGAATTAATTTCTATGGATCTTGCGTATCATTCGGTAGAATCTGTCACGAGAATGCAAAGTGAAGGTTCAGTATATTTAAAACCAAGAACTACAAAATCTTTTGGTGATTCAAAATTATTAGCAGATATGACAGCTTCAATTCCTGAAATGAATGTATTTGGAATAAAGCATTATGTAGTTAATAACGGTCATTATTTTTATTATATTTACTTATATGATTTCCGGGAGAAAAATTTATTAGCTATTTTAGAAGCTGAAGAGATTGGAAGATATAGAACCGCTGCAGTTACAGCTTTGACTATTAATAAATTAAGAACTAAAAATATGCAAAATTTAGCCATTATTGGCACAGGTTTTCAGGCACAGCAGCAATTAAAGTCTGTTATTGCTGCAAATTCTGATTTTGAAAAAATTTTTATTTTTAGTCCAAATAAAAACAGAAGAACAAAATTTGTTAGGGATTTTCGAAAGTTATTTTCAAAACAAGAGTTTGTTAATTGTGATTCTATGAAAGATGCATTAATCGATAGTGATGCAATAATTACTGCAACAAATTCTTCTTCTCCAGTTATAAATTATGATTATTTAAAAGATCAGTACCTTATTATAGGTATGGGTGCTGCCACTCCTTATTATATAGAGATTGACGAGAAAACAATTGCAAATTGTAATTTGGTAATCGCAGATGATATAGATCAGGCTAAGTTAGAAAGTGGAGATTTGTTAAATCCTGTTTCAAAAGGATTATTGCAATGGAAAGATGTAATATATTTTTCAGATATTTTTAAACCTGAGTTTAAATTATCTTATGAAAAAAATAAAATCTTTTTTAAATCTTTGGGTATTGCTACATGGGATGTTTCTATTGCAAACGATATTTATAAAAAATTTATAAATTCAAATTAATTATTCATTAAAATCTTCCTCAAATAATTTATAGTATGTTTTTGACATGCCAAGATTGGTATAAACTTTTTGAGCAATAGAGTTATTGTTTTCCACATATAATCTTATTCCTGTACATTTTTTGTCAGAAATTGCTTTTTCATGTATAAAGTTATACATTTTTCTAAAAACACCTTTTCTTCTGTATTCTTTTTTAACATATACGCTTTGAATCCACCAAAACAAACCATTTCTCCAGTCACTCCATTCATAAGTTATCATTAAGCAACCAAGTATGCCTGAGGTATTTTTAACAATAATATAGTAACCTAAAGAAGGAGAACTGAAAACCTTGCGAACTCCTCGAGTTACAGTTTGTTCATCTAATTTTTTATTTTCAGTTTCCATTGCCATATTTATATTAAAATTAATTATTTCTGGAATATCAGATTTCTGTGCTTTTGATACTTTCACTTTTCTTCCTTTTTCTTAATATAATTATTTAAAATACACCAAATCATTGTATTGTTTATGGCCTAATGTTGTGATAGATTATTGTAGCTATTTTTAGTCTATAGATAAATTATTTATTATTTTATATTATTGGTATGGATGCTGTTCTGCAAATACAAGAAAGAACTATCGAAGGGAAAAAGGTAAAAAACCTGAGGAATCAGGGGATAACTCCTATCCATTTATATGGGTCTGAATTTGATTCTGCTTCCATGCAAGTTAAAATGTCAGAATTAATTGCTGTTTTAAACTTAGCAGGATTTTCAAGCCCAATAACTTTGAATGATGGCAAGAACAATGTTATTGCTTTTGCAAGAGAAGTACAAAGACATCCATTAACAGAGCAGATCATTCATGTTGATTTTCAAATAGTTGGTAAGGATGATCAGGTTGAAGTTGAAGTACCTGTTAATCTGACCGGAGAATCACCTGCAGTTAAAAACCTAGGTGGTGTATTGATTAAATTAATGGAAACAATAAGAATTTCAAGTAAAGTAAATGTTGTTCCAAAATCAATTGAATTGGATATATCTGTTATAGAATCTTTAGAACAAAGTATTTTGGTAAGTGAAATTGAAGTTGCTGAAGATGTACAAATTGTTTCTGATGAATCATTTGCTATAGCAAGAGTAATACCGCCTAGAATAGAGGTTGAAGAAGAAGTTGAAGAAGAAATTACTGAAGGAGAAGAGTCCGAGGATCAGGTAGAGACTGATGAGTCAGCTGATTCAGAAACAGATGATAAATCTGAAAAGTAATTTATATAACTCTATATTTTTCTAAGTTTTTCTCTTTTATTTCTAATCCTAGCCCCGGGACATCTGGAGGACTCACCATACCATTTTTTAATTTCAAATCATTTTGGTATATTTGTCCCCAGAGAGGATCGGTAGTACCTACATAATATTCAAGAATTAACCCATTTGGAATTGCGCAAAGAAGTTGAATGTGTACATTTTGGTTACCATGAGGGGCTATTTCCAAATGATGCGTTTCTGCAAATGAAGCTACTTTCATAAATTCTGTTGCCCCACCCATTATTAAAGCATCAGGTTGTATTATTGTTGCCCCATGTTTTTCTATTAATTCTTTAAATCCAAATTTTGTGTATTCATTTTCACCAGTGGCAATAGGTATCGAACTTTTTGATGATAATATTTTATATCCGTCATAATCATCAGGTAATAAAGGTTCTTCAAACCAAAAAATATCGTATTTTTCAATTTTGTCAGCTATTTTTATAGCCTGGTTTAAATTATAGGCACAGTTTGCATCAACCATAATATCAATTTTATCTCCTACGACTTCTCTTACAGTTCTAACTCTTTCTACATCTTCATTTATTGATATTCCTCCTATTTTCATTTTTACTGCTGTTGCCCCAAGTTTTAAATTTTCTTCCATTTCCATGCCCAGTTCTTTTAATCCTTTATCATCTTCATAATATCCACCGGCTATATATGCTCTTACACTTTCGGTATACCCTCCAAGGAGTTTATGCGCGGGAATATTTGATAGTTTGGCTTTGAAATCTAATAAAGCCAAATCGATTCCACCAATAATTCTTGTGGTAATTCCTCTCCTTCCTACAATTTTAGGTTCCCATAATAATTCCCATATCATTTCATTATTTAGGGGGTTTAATCCTATTAACTTT
>Ga0208113_1000360_pt1 | contig 23383 bp, 19 predicted proteins | sample Knorr_S7_td_NADW_FD_185598 | JGI IMG/M metagenome (GOLD analysis project Ga0208113, IMG submission 185598) | Marine microbial communities from Southern Atlantic Ocean transect - Knorr_S7_td_NADW_ad_2505m_LV_A (SPAdes) (version 2) | ecosystem: Environmental > Aquatic > Marine > Oceanic | place...
GTTCGCTGTTGTTCGGGTTGATCTGGGCGATGAGTGAGGAGCGTGGCTGGATTGGCGAGAACGCCCGGGTTATAGCGCTGGTTGGATTCATGGGTGCGTTTACGACGTTTTCGACGTTGGCTTTCGATAATGTGCAGATGGCGCGGGCTTCGGAATGGGGCTGGTTTGCGGCGAACCTGACGCTTACGAATGTTGGTGGGCTGGCGTTTGTGTATGCGGGTTTTCGGCTGGCGCGGGTGGTTTAGTGTGCCACTGGTAATCTCGTTAGCTCCGGGCGTGCGAGGCGCACTTGATCGCGCGTGTCTGCGACGCGGACCCTAGCCCCTCCCGAAGGGGGGCGCGCAGGGTGTTGGTGTGTTGGGTGGTTGTTGATTCGGCTGGCCAGAGCCGGCGGATGGGGTTTTGGCTGTTAGAGTTTGCTGTTCTAGTAGCGCGGTGAGGGATTTTTGTAATGCCAGCGCTTGTAGCCAGGTCTCCTAGTTTCGGTCCAAGGTGGTCATTTGACGATCTCGAAATTGAGCTACTGTCCGTCCCGACCACCTCGAACACCCATGAAAATACGAACGCTAGCCGTGCTGAACCATATGACCGGCTATCCACACTTCCGTGCCCAGACATTGGCGCTAACAAGCTCGGAAATTCACTGCTCGAAGGAGCCAAACTCGATTACGCAAGCGCCTCTGAACGAGATGCAGCTCTCACCAAAATTGCTACAAACGCGGGTGCGCACATTGAGCAAGGGAGACTCATGTCAATCAAGGCCGAAGCGAACGGACTATGTTGGTGTGGATGCGGCGAACAAGTCAAAGCTGGCAAGTTCTTTGTGCCAACTCACGACCGTCAAGCTGAGTCGATGCTGTTAAAAATTCATTACGGCACTACCGCCAACATGGTGGCGTCGCACGGTTATGCAACATCTGGGCAGACTTTGCGAAGACTTTTTGACGACTCGAACTAATCAAATCAGGCCGTACGAGACCCCAACGTCAACATCGTTGTGACCAGTTTGTGACCAAAACGCGAAAAGACCCCGGATTGAGCCGAGGTCTTTTTCAGTTTGGATGCAATATGGCTCCCGAGGCAGGATTCGAACCTACGACCCGCTGATTAACAGTCAGCTGCTCTACCACTGAGCTACTCGGGATTGTGTTTTGCGCGGTTGGGAACCGTGGGCTGTACGGACTTGAATTTTCGACTGCCGGTGGATCAGTTTTCGGCTACGTGCAGCTAGCGACTGAGCCATTGGGTCGTAAGTCGTGCCCAACCAAGAATCTATTGAACTAGATGGCGGCGTTTCGGTCAATATAAATCGGGTTGTAAACCGCCCGTTTGCCGGGTGGGCAGCAGATGTCGAACTTATCGGGTTGGGTATCGCGTTTTCAGGTGAATATTGTGGGCGGGTCGAGCGGTTCAGACGGTCGTGGGGAGTGCGCGGTACTGAAAGCCAGGTGCAATCGGGTTCGGTAACTGTAGGAATTGGTTGCGAGGGCAATCTAAACTTGAGCGATACATATTGAGCGTTCGTGATCGTGGATTGCTTTCCATGATTCCCGAGCCAGTGGGCGCCCGTTGCCGGGGTGCGGTGTAGGTCGAATTTCAATTGCGGGTTCTTGTAACAGGTTGCGCCGGGTTTATTGGCTCGCGGGTCGCTGCCCTGCTTGTTGAGCAGGGGCACGAGGTGTTGGGGATCGACAATCTGAGCGATGCTTACGATGTGCGGATGAAGCACTGGCGGGTTGAGAATTTGCTCGCACCGAACGTCATCGACTGGGTGAATGGCGATATTACCGATAGGGTTGCGGTCGAATCGCTGTTTGGCGATTTCGTACCGGATGCGGTAATAAACCTTGCGGCGCGTGCGGGTGTGCGGCAGTCGATTGACGATCCGTGGGTGTACTACGAGACGAACGTCACGGGTACGTTGAACCTGCTGGAAGCCTGCGGGGAAGCCGGTGTGTCACGGTTTTTGCAGGCGTCGACTTCGAGCGTTTATGGCGATAACGAGATGCCGTTTTTTGAGGACGACCCGATCGACACGCTGCGGTCTCCTTACGCCGCCTCGAAGAAGGCGTCCGAAGATCTGTGCCAGCTGTACCGGAACCTGTTCGATTTCGACATTACCGTGTTCCGATTTTTCACCGTTTACGGTCCTTCGGGCCGGCCGGATATGAGCGTGTTCAGGTTTGTGAAGTGGATTGCCGAGGGTGAGCCGGTGCAGTTGAACGGAGACGGGACCCAGCGGCGGGATTTCACCCATGTCGATGATGTGGCGAGGGGTGTGGTTGCGGCGCTGGACCGGCGGCCGGGGTACGAGACGATCAATCTTGGATCGGACAATCCGGTTGAGATTAACGAAATCATCGGCGAGATCGAGGCGGTGCTTGGCATGACGGCGACGATTGAGCGGCACCCATTCCCTTCGACCGACGTTAATGCGACGTGGGCGAATATCAGCCGGGCGCGCGAATTGCTGGGATGGGAACCCCGGGTGTTGCTGAAGGATGGGATATCCTCGGCAGTCGAGTGGTACCTGGAGAATCGCGAGTGGGCGAAGGATATTGAGCTTTAGGGATTGCGCGTGTCTCGGGCGGGGCGGAACCGCGGGATGGAAGGATTGCGTGTGACTGATATTGGAGTAATTGGTGGGGCGGGGTATGTCGGGCTCGTAACCGGGGTCGGTCTCGCCGCGCTCGGGCACCGGGTCATTGCGGAGGATATCGATCAGCGGCGGCTGGAGATGCTGCGCGCGGGGAAGTCTGCGGTATACGAAGACGGTCTTGAAGCGATTCTCGGCGAGTTGATTGAAATGGATCAGATTTCCTTCACCGACGACCTGAGCGAGACCCTTCGGGGTTCAGAGGTTCTGTTTATCGCGGTGGGTACGCCTTCTCTAGCCGATGGTGCGGCCGATCTTTCTGCTGTGATCTCGGTCGCTGAGCAGCTGCGTGATGAAATTGACAGGTACACCGTGATCGTTGTGAAAAGCACGGTTCCTGTTGGAACGATCGAGGTTGTGAATGACGTTCTTTCGCAAAAATTACGCGAGCGCGAAGATTTCGATGTGGTTTCCAACCCGGAGTTTTTGCGTGAGGGGAGCGGGCTGATCGATTTTTTCGCGCCTTCGCGCGTCATTGTTGGCTCGAGGTCGGAGCGGGCGCTGGCGGTGTTGCGCGAGATCTACGAGCCGCTGCTGAGTGGACGTGTGGTGGTTGATGTTCCGTGGATAGATTCGAGCCGGGAGATTCCGTACGTTGAAACGGATTCGACATCGGCCCAGCTGACTAAGTACGCAGCGAATGCGTATTTGGCCACTCGCATTTCGTTTATTAATGAAATAGCGGGTATCAGTGAAAAAGTCGGTGGCAATATCGGCGATATTGTGTATGGGCTTGGCCTTGACCCGCGGATTGGTCCCGGCTATTTGAATCCGGGTATCGGATTTGGGGGTCCGTGTCTTGATAAAGACCTTCGTGCGCTGATTACCGTGGCGGGTGAGAATTCGTACGACCCTGTGATGTTTAACGGCGTGGTGCGCCGCAATGAGCTCCAGTTGCAGGAAGTGATGAACAAGATAACCGGGGCGCTGGGCTCGAGTTTGTACCAGAGGCGTATCGCGTTGCTGGGACTCGCTTTCAAGGAGGGCACAAACGACGTTCGATATTCGCTTTCGGTGCGGTTGTATCGTGCATTGCGTGACCAGGGGGCGTCGGTGGTGGGCCACGATTTGCTTGCGGTACAAGAGGCGAAGGAGCTGGAACCGGAGCTTGAAGCATCGGTCGACGTTACTGAGGTGCTGGCGGGGGCGGAGGTTGTGGTGGTTCTTAATTCTGAGCCTTCATATGCGGATATTGACTGGTCTGCTGCTGGTGCGGGGGGGCATCCGCCTCATGTGATCGACACGAGGGGCATTCTGGCGGCGGGTGCGCTGGAAGCTGCTGGAATAACTTTCGACGTGCTGGGATCGAGATGAAGATGACTGTAAAAACGGAAATGTTCAGCGTGGTCGGGTGCAGTTTCAATGGCCGATAGTGAATCGTTGCCGGGCGGGGTAACTGTCGTTGGTCTTGGCTATGTTGGTTTACCGCTGGCGCTGGCGTTTGCGAAAAAGTTGCCGACGACAGGGTTCGACCTGGATGCGCCGCGGGTTGATGGGTTGCGGGCGGGTATCGATCACAACAGCGAGGTGGATTCGGCAACGATACTGTCGTCGAATTTGACCCTTACGACGGATGTATCGTGCATCGCGGACGCTGAGTTCATAGTGGTAACGGTGCCGACCCCGGTGACTGACGACCACGAGCCAGATCTGAGTCTTCTTGCATCGGTAAGTGCGTCTATAGGGGACCAACTGCGGGGGCGTTCCGAGGGTTTGCCAGCGCCGATCGTTGTGTATGAATCGACCACTTATCCTGGCTGTACCGAGGAATTTTGCGGGCCGATTATCGAGCGTGAATCGGGTTTGCGGTCGGGCGAGGGATTTTTTCTTGGTTATTCGCCGGAACGGACGAATTTCGGTGATGCAGAGCACACGCTGGAAACCGTCGTCAAGGTTGTGTCGGGTCAGACGTCGGCGGTTGCGGCGAGAGTTGCCGAGACGTACGGGTTGATCGCTAAAGCCGGGACTCACATGGCGCAGAGTATAAAAACGGCTGAGGCGTCGAAGGTGATCGAAAACGTGCAGCGGGACCTGAACATTGCGCTGTTCAACGAGTTGTCGATAATTTTTGACCGTATGGGCATTCAGTCTTCCGATGTGTTCGATGCCGCGGCCACCAAGTGGAATTTTCACCGGTACCAGCCCGGGCTGGTGGGTGGGCACTGCATTCCGGTCGATCCCTATTACCTTGCTTACGCAGCGGCCAGGACGGGATACGACGCTGACGTGGTGCTGACCGGCAGGGCTATCAACGAGGGGATGCCGGAATACGTGGCCGAAAAGGTGGAGAGCCTCGTGCGCGGGCGCGGGAGCGAGCCTGATTCAGCGAGGGTTCTTGTGCTTGGTGCGACATTTAAAAAGAACGTTGCCGATACTCGTAACAGCAAGGCGATTGTGCTGGCCGAGTTGCTCGCGGGAAGGTTTGGGGTCGTACATGTCTACGATCCGTATTTCGATCCCGAGGACGGGTTGGAGAGGCGATTCGAGGTGGTTGGTGATCCTGCCGACTCGGGGCGGGAGTATGAACTCGTTGTTATGGCCGTGGGGCATTCCGAGTTCGACGTGCTGGAAGATCAGTTGCCCGAGTTACTCTCGCCAGGTGGTTTCGTATTCGATCTGACCGGCACACTCGCCCAAAACGAAAAAATTGCTTCGACGACGAGCGTCTGGTCGCTGTGAGGGTGCCGACGCGGCGGATTGGCGTTGCGTTCATGACCTGTGGTGACCGATGACCCGGCCGAATATAGTTTTGATCCTTGCTGATGACATGGGGTTTTCCGACCTCGGTTGTTACGGCTCCGAGATCGACACCCCTAGCATCGACCAGATGGCGCGTGAGGGCATAGCGTTCAGCCAGATGTACAACATGGCGCGGTGTTGTCCGACCCGTGCGTCGCTATTGACCGGTCTGTACCCGCACCAGGCCGGTGTGGGGCACATGGTTGGCGATTACGGGGTTGCGGAGTACCAGGGTTACCTGAACGAGAGTTGCGCTACGATCGCCGAGGTGCTGAAGACCGGCGGTTACCGGACCCAGCTTTCTGGTAAGTGGCATGTCGGTGGCGATTATCCGTTGCAGGAGCCGGAATCGTGGACGCCTGGCGATGCGCGGCACCCGACCCCGCTGCAGCGGGGGTTCGATCACTTCTGGGGCACGCTTACGGGTGCAGGGTCGTTCTTCGCTCCACCGACTCTGATGGACGGTGATACCCCGGTCATCGTGACCAGCGAAGATTTTTACTACACCGATGAGATAACGGACCACGCAGTGCGGATGATTGAAGAATCTGCTGCGGGAGACGTACCGTTTTTCTCGTACATCGCGTACACGTCGCCGCACTGGCCGCTTCATGCGCTTGAAGAGGACATTGAGAAGTATCGTGGGGTGTACGAGGGAGGGTGGGATGAGCTCCGGCTTGCTCGTCACGCCCGGCTCAAGGAGCTTGGGATTGTTGACGAATCGTGGGAGTTGTCGCCGCGCGATAGCGACTCGATACCGTGGGAGGAGGTTGAAAACAAGGAGTGGGAGTCTCGCCGGATGGCGGTGTATGCAGCGCAGATCGACCGGATGGACCAGGGTGTTGGGCGGGTTTTGGACGCGCTGGATTCAGCGGGCGTTCGTGAGAATACCCTGGTGATTTTCCTTTCGGACAACGGTGGTTGCGCCGAGTTTCTTGCGGAGGATTCGAACACTCCCGACCCGGTGCAGTTCGATACGCCGATGTGGAACGGCGAGCGTATGCGGATGGGCAACATCCCCGAAATCGCACCGGGCGGGGCCGATACGTTCCAGAGTTACGACCTGCCGTGGGCGAACGCTTCGAACACGCCGTTTCGACTTCACAAGCGGTGGGTGCATGAAGGAGGTATTTCGACCCCGGCGATCCTGAGCTGGCCCGAGAGTATCAGGAAGCCTCACCTGGTTAGCGAACCGACTCACGTGGTCGATATAGCAGCGACGATTTACGATATTTCCGGTACCGAGTACCCGGCTGAGATTGCGGGGCCGGAGTTGACCCCGCTCGAGGGGCATAGCTTCCGCAGGGTGATTGAGAACGGTGGGTGGATCAGGCCGGCACCGATCTACTGGGAGCACGAGGGCAACCGTGCGGTGAGGCTGGGCGACTGGAAGCTGGTTAGCGAAGGCAACACCGGGTGGGAGCTCTACGACGTGAAGAGCGACCGGACGGAGCTGAACGATCTGGCGGCAAGTAACCCAGAGGTGCTTGAGAGAATGTCGCAGATGTATGAAGACTGGGCCGAGCGTGTGGGGGCGTTGCCGTGGCCGGTGGTCCGCGAGGTCACCGCTGCGCCGAGACCGGGTTCAGTGCACATCCACGACGTTCGTTAGGGTTATTTCCGCCGGTCGATTTGGATATTTGACCTGTTTTTCTGGCTAGATTGCTTGAATTGCTGCCTCGCGCGCATTGCCCTTGTGGGCGGTGCGTCCTAGACTGCCCCGAGATGCATGATTCGCGGTTGGCTGGTTATACCGGTGGCCGGTTTCGGCCAGTTACTGCCAATTATTGCCAGTTATTAATTGGCCGGGGAGGTCATGGGGTATGAGCACCGGTGCTGTGGGAGCGAGAACCGATCCCGCGCTGCTTGCGCACCTGTATCGGCGGGCCGGATTCGGGGCGACCCGGGAGCAACTCGACCGGCTCGGGGTTCAGGATTACGAGGATACTGTCGAGTTCCTGCTGAATCCGACTCCAGAGGCGGGGGTCCCGGACGACATACTGGCCCGGTACATGGGTGGTGAGGCGCCGCACGCCTACACGGCCACGTGGCTGTTCCGGATGATTAATTCCGAATGCCAGTTGCAGGAGAAGATGGCGCTGTTCTGGCACCATGTTTTCGCGACCGGGCTGGCTAAGAACGAGCATGTGCTGGCGGCCTCGGACCAGATCGAGTTGTTCAGGCGCAACGGGTTGCGGGACATGCGGACGATCCTGCTTGACCTTTCGCATGATCCGGCGATGATCTTCTGGCTGGATAACAACGAGAACCATCTTGGCGAGCCGAACGAGAATTACGGCAGGGAGTTGCTGGAGCTGTTTTCGCTGGGGGTGGGGAACTACTCGGAGATCGATATTAAGAATGCGGCGAGGGCGTTTACGGGCTGGACGTTCGGGCAGCCGCCACCGCTGTATCCGCACGGCTACTATCCGGCCGATTTCAGGTTTGACCCCGCAGACCACGATGAGGGCGAGAAGACCTTTCTGGGGAGTACGGGGAACCTTGATGGCGTTGACATTATCGACATCATCGTGGAGCAGCCGGCGTGTGCGGCGTTCATTTCGCGCCACCTGTACAACTTTTTTGTTGCCGACGAGCCGCAGGTGCCGACCTGGAACGACCTTCCGCCGCAGGACCCGGAGCTGGTCGGCGCGATGTCTGAGGCGTTCCTTGATTCGGGTGGCGAGATCAGGGACGTGCTGCGGGTGATGTTCAATTCCGATTCGTTCAAAAACGCCCGGTTCAAGAAAGTGAAGAGTCCGGTGGAGCTGGTGGTTGGCGTGTTGAAGGCGGTTGGTGAGCACGACGATTTCAGGTTCGGGCTTGCCAAATATGCCGAGTCGACGACGGTGGTGATGGGCCAGAAGCTGCTCGACCCGCCGACGGTAGAGGGCTGGCACACCGGCAAGGAGTGGATCGACGGGGGAAACCTGACCGAGCGGGTGAATTTTGCGGTTGGGGAGATCGGCGACGGTTCTTCACCCGGGATCCGACGTATCGTCGACCGGCTTGTAGAAGGTGATTCGCTCTCGACGCCTGAATCTTTTGTTGATGGCACGCTGGAGGCGATCGGGCCGATTGAGGTTGAGGACGTGACGCGCGCAGCGCTCGTCAAGTTTGCAGTTGATTCGGAGGGCGATGACGACCGGTCGCGGGTAGTCCGGATGCTGCGCCTTACCGTTTCGACTCCTGAGTACCAGTTCGCCTAGCGGTTCGTATTTTTGCCTGATGTAAGGAGATGGCTACATTGACCAAAAACGGGACCACAAACGGAAACGGAAAAGCGTCCGTGCTGGTTGTTATTCAAATGACCGGTGGCAACGACTTTATGAACACCCTTGTGCCGTACACATCGGGGCTTTACTACGACTCGCGTCAGACGGTGCGCATCACCGAGGACCGTGTGTTGAGCATCAACGATAAATTGGGCTTTCATCCGGCTGCTGCGCCGCTGAAAGAGATGTTCGACGAGGGCGATGTGGCGATCGTACAGGGCATTGGATATGAGAATTCCAACCGGTCGCATTTCCGTGCGATGGACATCATGCACACGGCCGAGCCAAATGCGATATCGACGGAGGGCTGGCTGGCGAAGGCGATTACGCAGCTCGACCCGGATGGCAAAAACGTTCTGACCGGCGTCAGCTTCGGCCGCGGGCTGCCGCGGGCGATGGCTGCGCCGGGAGTGCGGGTGACTTCGGTGAGCGACATCGACAGCTACGGGTTGATGACATCGGTCGATATCAAGGAGCAGCGGGCCGAGGAACTCGATATCTTCAAGCGCTTTTACACCCCGGCGATTGGCAGCGGGGCGACGATGAGCTACCTACAGCAGACGGGGGATGATGTGCTATCGGGTATCGACCGGCTGCAGACCGTGCCGGGCAGATACGAGTCAACGGTGGAGTATGCGGACAACCCGATCGCGAAGAGTTTGCGCGATGTTGCGAGGACTCACATAGCGGGTCTCGGCACGCGCATCTTCTATGTGCAGCACGCCGGGTATGACCATCATGCGATCGAGATGCCGGCACACGAAAAGCTGCTTGACGAGTTATCGGGTGCGTTGCGTGACTTCATGGCCGATTTGCGTGAACACGATGCGGCCGAAGAGGTGGTTGTGTATGCGTTCACCGAGTTCGGCCGGAGAGTGCAGGACAACGGGAGCGGTACCGACCACGGTTCGGGCGGGGGTGCATTCATTGTCGGTGAGCGGGTCGATGGCGGGCTTTACGCCGAGTATCCATCGCTCGACCCGAAGACGTTTGCCAACGGAGAGGACCTTGCGCACACGTTCGATTTCCGGGGTGTCTACGCGACGTTGCTGGAGCAGTGGTTGAGTGTCGATTCCGTCGACATCGTTCACGGCAAGTATGAGCAGTTGCAGCCGTTCAAGGTGACGCAGGGTTAATGAGGGTCCGCACAGAGCTGGAGAAAAACTGATGGCCAGACCGCATGGATTGCTACGCGCGGGGTTCCCGTATCTGAAGTCGCTGGGGATGCGGCGTTTGACCAACTTCCCGGTCGGCATTGCACTTGGCGCGGAAGGGCGGATGTTCGTGCTGTGTCGCCAGGAGGGTGCGGCGCTGGTCAGGAAGTATTCGTTCGATGATGAGGACGGCGGGACGTTCGGTTCGGTTGGCGACGGAGATGGCGAGTTCCAGTGGCCGGTTTCGATAGTTGCCGACTCTGAAGAGAACGTTTACGTTTCGGACGAGGCACTCGATCGAATTTCTTCGTTCGATAGCGATGGCGAGTTCCAGGCAAATTTTGGCGAGCCGGGTTCGGGTGAGGGACAGCTGAACCGTCCGGCCGGGCTGGCGCTGGATGCGGACGAGAACATTTACGTTGTCGATTCGATGAACCACCGGGTGCAGAAGTTCACGAAGGAGGGGCAGTTCGTTCTGGGGTGGGGCGCTTTTGGCAATGGCGAAGGCCAGTTCGATATGCCGTGGGGGATCACGGTGGACGAGGGTGGTGATGTTTACGTTGCCGACTGGCGGAACGACCGGGTTCAGAAATTTACTTCAGACGGCGAGTTTGTGATGAAGTTCGGTGAGTCGGGGAGTGCGAACAGCGAGTTCAACCGTCCGACCGATGTGGCGGTCGATGCAGATGGGGATATTTATGTGTGTGATCGCGGGAACAACCGGGTGCAGTTGTTCAACCCGGAAGCGCGATACGTGGACAAGTTCGTTGGCGATGCGACGCTCTCGAACGTTGCGCGGGAATACATGCTGACCAATGCCAGCCCGAACCGGATTCGGGACATGGCGGTGCTGGAGCCGCAGAAACGACTTCGTCAGCCGCGGTCGATAGCGGTTGATGCCGCCGGGCACCTGATCATTACGGATACGGGGTCGTACCGGTTGCAGGTGTACCAGAAAGAGGTCATTCGCTTGGAGCCGCACCAGTTCGCGCCGCCAATGCGATCGGTGACATTGCACCAGGAGTAGCGGCGGCGCGGGGATGCCGGGAGAATCGAAATTGGCAGATTTCATTTGATTGACCGGGCAGGTATTTATCGTTTATGCGACGCTGCCGGAGCCTGTCTTGAACGGTGTGCTTCAAGAGCAGAATGGCACGTCGAACGTACTACTTGCCGTAATGGCCGGACCTTCCACTCCCTCGGCGACTTCATGCTGGATCCATCCCTGTGCCCGGCTCGCGGTTCCGGTGCCTACGATCGATAGCTGGCCCGACACGGAGCTGGTGCTTGAACCGGTCGACGAGTTGCTGGTGTTGTTGTCGAAGGAGGCGTAATTTACTCGACCATCCGATGAGTCGGTCGCGAAGCGGAGCGTGATAATTGCGCCGTCCTCGATAACTCGAGGCGGGAATGATCGAGGTTCGGCATGGAACGGAAATTCTTCACAATCGATCGGCCGGCCGCCCAGGTAGATGAGGATCGCCCTTGCCGTCCAACCGCGATCGACCCAGTAATTGGGCTGCGCGCCTGCGATGCCAGCGATCACCTGGTGTTCGGTGCCCTGGAATGACCAATATTCGATAGGTGTCAGTGGCGGTGAACGGAACGAATTCCAACCCCAAATAGGAGATGAAATGAAATTCGGAATACACTCGGCTTTCCACACCGGTTCGGTGGACCTTGCCAAGTTCGCTGCCCGCTGCGAACAGCTCGGGTTCGAATCATTGTGGTTGCCCGAGCATACGGTCATTCCAGTGAACCCGTCAGTCGGTCCCGGAGGAGTAGCCGGCGAATCGATCCCCGATTCGTATTTGCTGATGACCGACCCCCTTATCGGCCTTACGATCGCCGCCGCCGCCACCAAGACCTTGCGTCTTGGCACGGGCGTCCTGCTGGTTCCCGAACATCACCCTGTCGATCTCGCAAAGCGCATTTCGTCACTTGATTTTTACTCGGGCGGCAGATTTATTTTGGGAGTTGGAACCGGCTGGCAACCGGAAGAGTCAGCCGCGCTCGGGGGTGACTTCGCACACCGGTGGACTCAGACATCCGAATCACTGGAAATAATGAAAAAGCTCTGGACGGAGAATGAGCCGGAGCATCACGGTCACTACCACAGCTTTCCGAAGCTTAGATTTCACCCGCGACCTGTTCAAAAACCCCATCCGCCGGTCCTTCTTGGGGGTAGCGCGAAACGACTGTTTGATCGAGTTGCTGCCATGGCAGACGGGTGGGCTCCATGGGAGATCGTCCCGGATAAACTGGCAGCCGGTCGCCGCCTGCTAAATGACGCTTGCGAACGGATCGGCAGGGCTGCAGACACAGCATCGATTACTGTATTTACGAACAACAGGGACCCCGGTGTCATCAACGCCTATTCCGCCGCCGGTGCCGACAGAGTCGTAATTACGATGGGGTCAATGCCACGCCACAATCCGTTTGCTCGACTCGAACAGATCGCAAAACTGGCTGCCTCGTGACAGATCGTTCTTGTTCTTTATTCACAACTGGATCTGTCGCAAACGAGGGTCCAGACGATCTCGAAGCCAGTCTCCGAGGAGCGTAACCGCCGTCACTAGCAGGCCGATGACTACACCCGGGATCAGGCTGACCCACCAGGCCGTATCGATATAGAGGCGACCTTCCGCGACCATTGACCCCCACGCGGGCGTCGGGGATGGAACGCCTGCCCCGAGAAAACTCAAGGATGCTTCAGCAAGCACAACTGCTCCCACCTGCAAGGTGCCGACAACCACGACGATGCTGATCACGCCGGGAAAGATGTGGCGGTACATTATCCGGACCGGCGATGCTCCACACGAGCGGGCGGCAGCCACATAATCCATTGTCACGATAACCAGGACCTCGGCCCGTACCTGTCGCGCAAAGTGCCCCCAGATCAGAAACGACAGTAATCCCAGTAGAAGTCCGAAGCTTGGCCCGAGAATCACCGCCAGTGCCAGGGCGATCAGAATCAGTGGCACTGCAAACTTTATGTCGACGATACGCATGATGACTTCATCCACCCAACCACCGGCATAGCCCGACACTACGCCCAGCAACGTGCCGATAACACCGCCGACGCTCAACGCCACGACAGCTACTGCAACCGAAATTCGCGCACCGTGCACGATGCGGCTCAAAATGTCGCGCCCAAGGCCGTCGGTACCCAGGATGTGATCCGATGTACCTCCAAACAGCATTGGTGGTATGTGCCGATCACTGAGGTCCCCGAGCTTCGCATCATGGGGTGCGATCAGTGGTGCAAACACGGCCGAGACGATCAGCACGGAGAGAATGACAATCGACGAAACTGGCCAACGGCGCAATCGGCGCCTCAAATTACGGCCGGTCTCCAACCGCGTGTTCGACAGATCGGGTCCGGCAACAGGCGGGGTCATCGGATCCGAACTCGGGGATCAATAGCCAAGTACAACACGTCGACCAGCAAACTGGCGAAAACGAAGACGAAAGTTGTGAGCAGAATGACCCCTTGCAATATTGGGTAATCGGCATTGCTGACTGCCTGAACCGCCAGCAGCCCGAGCCCGGGCCACGAAAAGACCGTCTCTACGACGATTGATCCGGTAACCAGGCTCGCCAGGGTCAGGGTGGCAAAAGTTATCGGTCCAAGAAGCGCATTGCGGAAGGCGTGCTTCCAGATAACGGCTCGCGCTGAGGCTCCCTTGGCCCTGGCGAGCCGCACGTATTCCGAGTCGAGCACATCCAGCATCGAAGATCGCAGAATTCGCACCTGGCCGGATGCGCCAAACCAGCCAAGCGTAATTGCGGGGAGAATAACTGAAGTCCATCCCGTATTTCGGGAAGCGGGAAGCCAGTTCAGCCCGACGGCGAAGATGTAGATGAGGAGCAAGGCTACCCAGAAAACCGGCATTGCCTGGCCCAACACGGCAAATGAACGGATTCCCTGGTCCCAGAGGCCGCCTCGCTTCACTGCCGACAAGACGCCAAGTGGAACCCCGACCAGTATTGCGAAAGCAAATGCTGCGCCGGCGAGCAAGGCACTATTCGGTATTCGCGACCAGAGGATATCTACGACTGGCTTGCGTTGAAGCGTTGATTCACCCAGGTCGCCCTGGACCAGCCTGGTCACGTACATCAGGTACTGCCTGTATGCAGGTTGATCCAGTCCGAGCTGCCTGCCCAGATCATCCCACTGCTCGAGGCTGGCGTCCTCGGAGATCAATAAAGAGCGCGGATCACCTTGAATCCGGGATAACCCAAACACCAGCACTGTCACGACAAGAAGTGTGACGATGCCGGCAATGACCCTCCTGACCAGGAATCGCACCTTGCAATTGAGCCTTACTTGAATCGGATATTCTCGAAATCGCCAAGGTAACCGCTACCGGTGGTCATCTTCCATTCCAGAATTCTGTCCGAGTTGATCCCCAGAATTTGGTCGGCCAAGACCACGGGAATAATCCACTGATTAAGATTGAAACCATCGTAAAGCCGCTCGCGTATTTTATCGATCTCTTCCCTTGATGTGATGGAATCCATCAGGCGAATGATGGCCAGCGGTTCTCTGACCTCCAATCCGGGGTTGAAAGCGTTTTCCGGGTTGCGCCTCAACTGTGTGAGTTCAGGGGGTTCGGCGGTCCCGGCACTGCTGGATCGGAACCACAGGTCGCTTCTCTCGCGGGCCACGACCGACGGTCTATTTCCCGAATACGTGAGCACCTCGGTCCTGACGTCGCCTCCGAGCGCTCCCAGGAACTGCGCCACGGCCTGCCCCATTTCCACTTCGAGCGGGTGCGACCCGGTTGTAATGCGAATGAGGGCATCAATTCCATCCGGATACCCGGCCTCCACCAGGAGTTCCCGGGCGGTGTCAGGATCGTACGGAATGAACCACTTGTCCTGCCAGATAAGGTCCAGAAGCGGCGGTAAAACTTCTGGCAGATAGCTGGGCCGTCCGAAGCCTCCAAGTATGTTGTCGACGATGCTCTGCCTGTCGATTGCCATCGACATGGCCATGCGCACCTTGCGCGCGTTCTCCTGCGAATCGGGGTTGTCGCACTCTCCGACCCACGGCTTGCTCGGATCGTAACCGGGGCGGGGGTACGGTTCGATTGGCTCACCCGCCAGTGTCGTTTCCATGCAGAATTGGCCCTGTGGGTACAGCCTCTGAGAGCCGGGGACCCCGAATGAAAGGGTGTCCAGACTTGGATCACTGGCCACGTCCTCGGCGAGGGGAGCTGGCACAAGACTGGCATCGACCTGGCCCGATTTCAAGGCTGCAATCTGAGTGGCTGGCTCCTTGATCTCGAGGATGCGAACGGTCTTTAGTTGGGAAGGTGTGCCGTGGTATCCCTCGAACGCTTCGAGCACAACTTCATCACCCTGGGCCCACTTCTTGAACACGAAGGGGCCGGTGCCGCCAGATAGATCAAGAAACGCAGCGTCAACCCCGAGGGTTTCTGTTCGATTCTTGCTAAAGACCTTCGTGGACGCGCCACTGCCGTTTCCGAAAAACGCATCGAAGAAGAACGAATTCGGACTGTCCAGTCTGAAACTGACGGTATAGTTATCAACGGCCTCAGCCGTCGCACCCGTAGTTCTGGCCAATCCAATGCCGGAATGAATACTGCCGTCTCGTATCTCATCCTCGAAACTCCAGACGAAGTCGTCCGCGGTCATTTCACCCCAACTACCGTGGAACTGCACCCCGTGCTTTAGCTCAAGTGTCCACCCGCGGCCATCAGGGTCCAACTCCCATCCGGTGATCAATCGGAATTCCAGTTCGGGCCTGTCCACAGCCCAGACCATGGCGGTCTCGTACACCCCCCACCGGCGCATAAACCCGCTCGGTGCCACCGGGAGCTGGCTGGGCACCATTGCCGGGAAAGTGACATCGCTTGCGGCAAGCGTAAACGTCCGGGTTGTGCGGGCAGGCGGCGATTCAGCCGACGAGGATTCTTCGGCACGTGCCGTCGCTGTGGTGGACAGTGTCGTACTCGTATTTGCCGGGGCAGTGGGCGCTGCCACAGGCTGGCTGTAACTGCCACCGCAGCCTGCAGTCAGAACAAATAGTCCAATTATTCCTGTGGCATATATCTGCATTCGGCCCCTGATGTTGATACGCATGTTGATCCCCCGAGTGTTTCAGAGTCCAGAGTAGGTGAAACAATTGTCAAGAGCACGCGATACAGAGACCCGCGGTCGCACATCTGGGATTTGTTTCGAAGGTCAATCATTTTGGTGACCGCTAACACCCGTGCTCGCGGACCGATAATTCTCGCGACGGACCATTTCGATGATTCACAGTAATTGGAGAAATCGGAAGACTGCGTGTCTGCTCAGTTAGAACTTAACATGGCCGGGGAATGCCAGGACATTTACTGGACCCGGACGAATTACTGCTAAATGTGCCAACGACTCGACCCGCGCTTGTCAGTCCCTGTGACGGTGTCTACTGTACCCTCAAAGCACCTGGCATCACGGAATAAATTACCGGGAAATGGGTGATCGGCACCCATCAGAAATCCATCGAAGAATCGCCATGTGCGGTTACCGAGGTAAACATGCAGATCGGAATCGTATTTCCTCAGACAGAGATAGGCAGTGATCCCGGTGGGATCAAAGCGTTTGCCCAGGCCGCTGAATCGCTGGGTTACACGTTCATATCTACCTATGACCACGTGATCGGGGCCAACCTGCAGAACAGGCCCGACTGGCGAGGTCCGTATTCCATTACTTCGGATTTCCACGAACCTTTTGTTTTGTTTGGGTATCTTGCCGGGGCTACCAACACGCTTGGATTCGCAACGAGCATCGTGATTTTGCCCCAAAGGCAAACCGTTCTCGTCGCAAAACAGGCGGCCGCGCTCGACGTTCTCAGCGGCGGGCGCTTCCGCCTCGGTATTGGAATCGGGTGGAACGAGATCGAATACGAGTCTTTGAATGAAGATTTCTCGAATCGCGGTCGCCGCTCCGAAGAGCAAATCGAAGTAATGAGAATGTTGTGGACGAACCAAGTCGTCGACTACCGGGGAAAGTGGCACTCAATCCCCGACGCCGGAATCTCGCCACTGCCGGTGCAGCAACCAATTCCCGTGTGGCTGGGCGGAGGTGCGACAGACGTTGTCCTGCGACGTATCGCCCGGCTGGCCGATGGCTGGATGCCGCAATGGCAGCCGACCGATGACGGCCGTGCGCAGCTGGAACGGATGCGAGGATTTGCAAACGAGATAGGCCGAGACTACTCCGAGATTGGGCTCGAGGGCAGGGTTCCGGTCAGGGCGAATGACCGCGATTCTTGGGCAACCTCAACCGCGGGCTGGAGAGCCATTGGCGCAACTCACATGAGCATTGTCACGATGGGGGACGGTCTGGAGGGAGCTGACGCCCATATTCACCGGATCGAAGAGTTCCGCTCAGCCGTTCCGGCCTGACTATTGGCCCGCCACATTCCACCAAGAGATCACTCGGCGGAGGGTTCAAGGCACTTCATACTGCGAGTGATCGTGATTTCGTGCATTGCACTAACAGTAGATTGCATGATCATTCCGTCTTTTCGGTGAAGAGTGGCAAACGTATATTTTGTGCCTGCAGGGCCTACTTGGGGATGACCCTGTGTAAGCTCAAACACTAGCGCAACCGTCCCCCATTGGCTCGATGACATCCCAGCAGTTCGGGTTATACCCCACAAAATATTCTCATTGACCTCGCCATCGGTGACGAGGATGATGCCTTCATCACAGACAGTAAAGTCCCCGAAAATCCCGTAAGCGTCGATACCTGTCATCACTGTGTTGCTCAGGTACTCCTGCCATCCCTCGAACACCACATCGTCTTCTGGTTGTTCGTCGTTCAGTTCAGGATCGAGCCAATCAGGGAATACGGGGTCGGCAAGCTGCTCGGCAGTGAACTTTGGCTCGGTCTTTGCCACCGCTGTCGGAGTCGGCGTGTCGATTGGAAATGGCGTGACTGTAACCCGAACGAACGTCGGCTCTGGCTCAGATGAAGTCGAATCTGAATCCGGACTTTGCTCAGTTGGCTCTGTATCTGATGAACATGCAAGCACGACTGCTGACATTGCAAGAATGCACAACCCTACGAACGTTACGGAGAATCGCCTTATCACTTGTACCAGCCCCAACGCCATTGTTTGGTTATTCAGCGAGTGCCTACGGGACTATATCGGGTCTAAGAAACCCGAGCCAGTCAGGTTCCATTCAAGTAGCAGCTACTGACCTGCCTCCCAAAAAGTAGTCCAGGGTAAATGTTAGAAACTCTGGCGTTTTGAAGGGAGGCAGAGATGCCAAGAAAAGGTCACAGCCCGGAACAGATCCTCAACTAGCTCCGGCAAGTCGAGGTTGCCGTCGCCGGTGGCAAGAGCGTCGGTCAGGCAGTCCGTGGGAGAACGGATACAACGAGAGCTTCAACGGGAAACTCAGGGACGAACTGCTAAACCTGGAGGTCTTCTATTCGTTGAAGGAGGTGCAGGTACTTACAGAACGGTGGAGAAGGGAGTACAACACGATCCGACCACACAGTTCACTTGGATACCGACCAACTGAAGCTTGGGCATAATCTGTTGGACTTCAGCAAATAGAATAAATTCCAAGCTAAGACCCGCCCCTGATCAAGTCAGCAACACGCTCACCAATAACCATTGTCGTTACGTTCGTGTTAGCTCTCACACAGTCAGGCATGATAGATGCATCTACCACCCTCAGATTGCTTAGACCATGTACGCGTCCGGCATTGTCAACTACTGATTCTGGGTCGGTTGTTGGTCCCATCTTGCATGTTCCGGATCCATGGTGGCTGGTCCTGACATAACGCAACAACCAGTCTTCGAGCGTTGCATCAGATTCTAGATCTTCTGGCGCGGGATTTACCAGTTGGTCAATTATGTCCTTGTACGAGTCTTCTTTGGCGAGGTCTAAGCACATGTACACGGCTTCCCTTAGACGAGTGCGATCGTTTTCCTCCGCAAGGTAATTAAAGTCTATATTTGGCTGACTTTCCGGATCTGTTGACCTCAAAGTCACGCTACCAGATCCATCAGCTAGGTATATAACCGCAATCATCCCAACGCCGACTTCGTCGTCTCGGATAGTTTGACCCGATGGGACAGTGTAAGTATCAAATTCAGAGGCGTGAGCTATCGGATGGATAAACATGTCATTACGGTGAGGTGATCCATTAGCGGTGTACCGGAGAGCATTCTGGATTCTAGGATCAAGTGGATGTTGATCGAAACCTGGCTTGGTGGTGAAAGTGAGTTGTACCTGAGGATGATCCCTAAGGTTTTTGCCCACACCCGGCAAATCGGACAATACAGGTATTCCGTGTTTTTTTAGCTCGTCAGCCGGTCCCACTCCCGATAACATCAATAGTTGCGGCGACGCATACGCTCCACCGGCAAGAATTACCTCACCCGCGGTAAGTTCAAACAGATCGCCACCTGATTCAGCTACGATGCCTGTGGCGCGTTCGTTTTCAAAAATCACGGATCTTACTTTAGTATCGGACCTTATTGTGAGATTGAGACGATGTCTTGCAGGATCTAGATAGGTCAGAGCGGTGGACCATCTTATGCCACCGGCATTATTGAAAGGTGTGGGACCGATACCTGTTGAGTCCGGGTTATTTTGATCAGGAGATTCATCGAAACCGTAGCTTTTGCAGGCCTCATAGAATGCTATCTGATCGGGAAGCATCTCAGATTTATTCCACCGTCTTACCGGTACTGCACCTTCTCCGCTGTGGAAGTCCCCTGTGAAATCGGGGTCTTTTTCAACTCTAAGAAAGTAAGGCAGTAAATCACGGTATCCCCAACCTTCGTTACCTTCGCTCACCCAAGCATCGTAATCCTCAGGAACTCCTCGGAGGAAAATCTGGGCATTTACTGCGCTCGAGCCTCCGACTACCTTCCCTCTAGGAACGCTAATACTAGTGTTTTTTGCTGTTGCCCGACCTTCGTATCCCCAGTTGTGGGTACTTAGTTCACCGAATGCCTTTGCCCAGATTTTAGGTTCGATACCGTAACCGTGCTTAAGTTCTGTCGGAAGAGTTTCGGGATCAGGATAATCCGGCCCCGCTTCTAGCAATAAAACGGACCTTTCAGGATCTTCAGTCAAACGTGCAGCCAAGACCGAACCGGCAGACCCAGCGCCAACGATTATCGTGTCGTAAATCATAATTGCGACAGTATAAGCAGAGTTTCACAACACGTGCCATGGGAATTTGACCTGACCCCCACAAACGTATCCAGTTGAAAGATCAGATACTGGATGAATGGAAGGGGGGCAGGTCAATGGCCTCCGCAATTCTGTTCATCTGTAATGCATCGGTATGATTTCGGATGATTCCCACATGAACTGAGTCGTCTAATGATAATGATTCTTCCATTGTGGAACTGTTTGAGTCCATCTGGTCATCTACGGAAACCTGCTGGTTCATAATCACACTGCTTGTGGTTGCAGCATCCGATACAAATATCGATTCATCCACCGAAACCGGTGACGATGATTGGATTACATCGGTAATTACGATTTTTTCATCAACAACGATTGTTATTGGTTGTAATATCTAAAGCGAGCAGGTCCCAACGAGGAGTAGTTCGTTGGGACCTGCTCGCTTTAGATATTGGGGTAGGTCTCAAGGGCGGTTCTTGTGCGGCTGCGAAATTAGAAAATGTGAAAACCTCAAAAGTATCAACATACTCCGCCGACAGGCTGCTATTGAAACTTAAACCATAAAAAAGCAGATGGAGCGATGGACAAACGAATAATCACTGCCTCAGGGTTTAGGCTCGGAATCAGCGAGGCGGTGGAGGACCACCGTCCGGTGGTGGCCACGGAAGCCCGCCACCACCTATATCGGTCGAGTGATAGTTCTCTTCATTTACGATCCCGCTGTAACACAGCGGGAAGTACGGAAATCCTAGATCGCCTTCACCGTTCGTCAGGGTCGAATGGTAGTGATAGATCCCGTCAGGCATTTCTGGTGTTGCGCCGAAGTGTCCGTTGCATTCGTCCAGATCGCCTAAGTCTTCAATGTAGTCATAGTCACCGATTCCTCCGTATCCATTTGCGCCGGATTGCAGGCGGTATGACGATGTGATCTCGACTGTTGCACCAGATGAATCGTGTTCGTGTGTGCTGTAGATCGGGAAGCCATCGAAAGCGAATGCGATCACTTTAGATACGACAGATTCAGCTAGCTCTGAGATGCTGTAGCCGGTGATGTCCTGCGAATCATCGTGCCAATGCATACAGTTCGAGTCGTAGTGATAGTGATACTCGCCTCCGGGGCCGGAGTGACCACCACATACGCCAAGGTCAACTGCCTGGCGATCCTCAACGAAGTATCCGTGTTCGAGAGCGACAGCGTCGCCTCCAGGGCCTTCCTCAGGTCCATAGATGGCAACACCACTGACTGTGAATGCGACTGGGCCACGTTCAGGTGCGGAGACAGGTGCGTCATCTGAAAGTTCGGGTTCTAGTGGAATAGTCCACACGCTATTTTGTTCACTAGCGCAGCAGCCAAGCGTGGACTCGAAGTCGTGGTTTGGGATGCCGGTGGAGGTTATTACGAAATTGTCGCCGATTACTTCAGTCGTGACTGAGCATGTTTGGGTGCCACCAGCTGTTAGATCAGCGGATTCGATTGTTGAATCTTTACAGAGCCAAACGTCAGCCCATTCATCCGACAGGTAGACGATTTTGGTTGGGCTGAGAGGTTGCTCTGTGACCGTTGGAGAGATTGTTGGATCTGGGGATTGTGTCGAGACAACGAAGGGGGTGCCAGGCGTGAGAGTGGCAGTCGGATCGATCGTTGCAACCGTGGTAGGGCTGGCAGGGATCGTGATGACGGTGGCTTGGGGGGCGAATGTTGGATCGGCCGCAAGTATTGCGGGTTCGGTCGTCGATGTTAGCTCTGTAGTTGCAGGCGACTCCGAGTTTGATTCTGCTGCAATAGGCGTGAATTCGGACGCGATCGTCCCGTTCGTGCACGCGATAAGTCCTACTGCCAGAATCGCTGTCAGTCCGAAAAAGAAAGCTCTCATAATGTTCTTAGATATCGTTAGTTGTCTTATCTAAAAGTATTGGTTGGTCAGTGTTTTGTCGCACATAGTTTCCTCACATTCGGGATGGACTGATAATTTCGTTTATATCCGGGTGAGAGTTGAAGGTTGAATTCACGTTGAAATCTGATTCTTCCTGTACGGTTCGTGAAAACGTTAAATTGCGTCACTTGCGGGGATAGTCACGAGCTTTCTGAAGGGATTTGGATCTGATGGCGTACGCAGTAGAGATGATTGCTGACTTTAAGACGAGGGTCGGTGAGGGGCCGGTTTGGAATCCGAAACGCCAGATTTTGAATTGGACAGATATTCAGACGGGTCGGTTGTTTGAGTACGACCCGTCTACGGGCGAGAGTCACAAGATTTATCAGGGTGAGTACATCGGCGGGTATGCCAACAACAAACAGGGCGGATTTGTTGTCGCTAGCTGGTCGGGAATTGGTCTTTGGCGTGAGGGGGAGGAAATTACCTATATCCACCAGGGGACGTTGCACGGGATGCCGTTGCAGTTCAACGATGTGACGGCGGGGCCGGGTGGGCAATTCTATGCTGGGACGTATTACGAAGATGGACGTAGGGCGAAGCTGTATCGGTTTGATCCTGACGGTGGAATCACGATCGTTCAGGAGGATATTGGTACTTCGAACGGTCTTGGTTTTTCACCAGATTTATCGACTTCGTATTACGTGGATACTCAGCAGAAGCGTATTTGGGCGTATGATTTCGATGCTGCGTCTGGGGACTTTTCGAACCGGCGGGATTTGATTGTGTTCGAGGGGGAAGAGGGATTCCCAGACGGGATGACTGTTGATTCTGAGGGTTTCATTTGGCAGGCGATGTGGGGCGGTGGTTGCGTAATTCGAATCGACCCGGACGGTAAGGAGGAGCGTCGGGTGAAGTTTCCAGCGACGCAGACTTCGAGCGCCATGTTCGGTGGTAAGGATTTGAACGAGCTTTACGTGACGACTGCTTGGAACGGAACGGGCGAGGGTTCACCGGCGACGTATGACGGTTCGGCACATCGTGGTGGCGAGCTGTATCGCGTGAAGCTGGATGTGCAAGGCAAGGATGAGTTTGAAACCGACTTTGCGTGGCCTGACTAGGGCAATAATTACAGTTGTGTTGGGCATCCAGCGAGATCGGTGATTGACGACGATATTTCCCGAGGAGAATGTTGAAACACTTTGTTTGGCACATTCCACTCAGTCTCGTAACAACTGTTACCACTCGTTATGTTAGTCCGACGGCCTGTTGACCTGACCCCCTCAAACGTATCCAGTTGAAAGATCAGATACTGGATGATATTTAAGGGAGGCAGAAATACTAAGAGAAGGTCACAGCCCGGAGCAGGTCTTGAACAAGCTGCGGCAAGTCGAAGTCGCCGAAGCCCGGAGCCTGTGCCCCCGGATTCACTGTCGGCTTCCCGAAGCCACGGTCTGCAAGCCACGTAGCAGCATCCATGCGCTCTTTGGTGCTTGCACCGTTTTCTCCACGG